>Ga0307509_10000989_pt1 | contig 48792 bp, 45 predicted proteins | sample 10_EM_MG_FD_202245 | JGI IMG/M metagenome (GOLD analysis project Ga0307509, IMG submission 202245) | Populus trichocarpa ectomycorrhiza microbial communities from riparian zone in the Pacific Northwest, United States - 10_EM | ecosystem: Host-associated > Plants > Roots > Unclassified | place... | reverse complement strand
CACTTCTCGGTTTGGGTCTACCCCTCCTTCTTTACTTCTCCTCACGGTCGGATCGGCTGGCACCCTACTGCTTCGCTCTCTGGCTGGCACCCTACTGCTTCTACACCCTGGGCCTCTGTTCCCTTCTCATCTCTGGGCTTGGGTGATTGTCATGGCTGTGTGCGTGGCTTGTGCCTGTGTTTGAGGTAGGGGTTTCATGCCTGCCGCCTCTGTTGCCTCCGGGTGACATCCACTCCCTTCCAGTCTCGTTTCCGGTGGGCCTACGGTCGCTACTTCGGCCTACCACACACTTCCGTTTGTGTTGGTTTCGGTTACCGATCTTTCTCTTGGTGGTCTTGTCTGCCCTTGAGTCCGGGACGTAAGAGCCCCAGGTACATATATAGGTACCTCTTAGTGTGTGATCATTGGCCTACGGCATTGTCCTGCTGGCTCCTTGGCCCCTCCCCTGCTGCGGCAGAATGGGGTCAGTCGTGGGCTATGGGTGGGTTGCTTATGGGTTCGGCTGCGATTTTGCTTCCTTGGGATTTGTGATGTTTCTGTACTTTCATTGGTTGTTCACTGTTGGGGTGGGGAGTTTTCTTAAAGGCTGCACGTCTGCGGAGGGTTTTTGGTTCGTTGTATTCAGGCCTGTACGCTCTTCTGTAGTTTCTACCCATAGTCCCGGGGGCTTTGGTGTCGGGCTAGGTCAGAGGGTTATAGTACAAGGGATGCGGGATGGACTGTAGGTGGAGGTTTTCCCTGTCTTAGAGCGATCTGCATACGGGAGTTTGTACCTTAAACAATACTAAAATGATACTAAAAAAAGAAAAAGAAAAAAGGTACAAAGACAGTCATCCTCCGTCTCCTCTACACACCCGGCGATTGAAATCTCAACACTACGAGATTATCACCACTTTTCTTTTCTCCACTCCTGGCCATGAGCTTGCTCCAGGGGGTGGAGTCATACCTCCTTTACACTCCCTTTCCCGTAGGTTTATCCCTTTGGGCTTTCTTCACTCTGGGTTCATGGAGTGCGTCTTCTTTTGATGATGTTTCCTCTCCCTACCCCGCTTTTGTTCTGCCTCGCTTAGGGCATTTGCACGGTCGGCAACACTCTTCTCAACGCCCATGTTACAGACGGCCGGGAACACGGTTTGCAGTAAGCCAAAAACAGTTCAACAGACCACGGTTGATTTCCCTATTCTCTCCTTCTTTGAGAGGCTGCCTAGTCAAGACACGAACGCGATTACCCATAGTTTCTACAGCACAGAGTTGGGTCTACCCCTCTTTCTGCACTTCTCCTCACGGTTGGATCGGCTGGCACCCTACTGCTTCTTTACCTTTCTGGCTTGTACCCACAACTACCTGGCTGGTATCCATAACTACTTCTTCACCATTCGGACTAAGACCACAGTCCATCACGGCGTGCCTCTGGGAGGATGGTATTGCACTATCTCCTTCTTCTTTTTGAGCGTTCTGCCAAACCGCGGGACCGGTCCTCGTGGCTCAGTGCCCCCCCAGGTTTCTCTGTAGGCGGGCCTGGCAACCCTCGTGCTCATTGTGCGGGAACCTTTTTGGTGGTCTTCGCTTTGTTTGATTTTCTGCATTTCCTTCTGTCTGGATGAATGTGCCATGGGTTTTCCTGACTCTTCCTGCTTGTTCTTTGATTTGATTCCTTTCGTCTATCTTCTTAGCTAGTCAAGGGTTTCTTGTTGGGGGCGAGATGTGCGGTTGGTTCCACACCCCAGGGACTTGGGGGGTTGGCCTTTTCCCAGGGGTATTGGAGGTTTTTTTATGCCATAGCGCGAGCTGCATGCAAGATCTTGTACCTTAAACAATAATCATACGATTCAAAAAAATAAAAAAAATAAAAAAGTTACAAAGACAGCAGTCAGCTTTAACGCTATGGCCAACAAAAACCGGACCCTCCTCACTCCAGGAAACATCCAAACCCCCAAGTCCCTCTGGTATGAGACCAACCGCACATCTCGCCTATCGCCCAAGCAAATCCTACGAACATACTCGTACACCCGAAGGAAGTAGAAAGGAAAGAAACAAGCAGGAAGGAGACGAGAACCCTTAGCGACATCTACTACAGAAAGTATAAAAACATAAGGAATGTTTGAACCCCTGACAAAGGAAATTTACATCTGATAAGTGACGTGGATCAGCCTGAGCTAGGAAGTGAAAGTATGGACCTGCACACAGGAGCGGTGCCGGGGGACGAAGCGGTGCCCGATGGCAGGATAAAATGGTGTATGGAGGCGACTCTGGTGAGGGGCCGCCGGAGGGTGTGCCAAAGCGGCATTAGCTACGGCCTGGAGGACGGGCGCAACCGAGGCGGGTTTTTGTATAGTGAACCAAGATCGACCGCGGGCAGGGAGCAGTAAGGTGCCAGCTGAGGGGGTGGGAAGGGGGGGGGTGTGTGTAGCTGTAACCGAGCAACGGGACGAAGACCAGGAGGGTGGAGGGAGGGGGATGTGAGGAGGAAGGACAGTGCGAACACTTGAGATGACCGACTAGAGTAACCGCGGCCGATGCTTTTCCGAATGCGAAACGAAAGACAAGGTGCTGAAGTTACTAACAGAAGTGTTCCCAGACAGGACCACACAATCGAGACGGCAAGGTACTTCGCAGAGGGCTTGGAAAGCTCAGCGCCGACCGTGAGCGAAGAGGACAGAATGCCGACAGTGCAAAACCTAAGTGAGGTGCAAAGGAAGTGCGGGGTAAGGGGGAGGAGATGTGGTGGTGGTGGATTCCACGATGATTTCCCTGGTGTTGAGATTTCAATCGCCGGAGCTGTAGAGGAGATGGTTCGTGCTTGTCCGTCAGGATCAGTGTCCGTTCAATATATACTGGGGTCTGAGGCAGTGTTATTTTTGCGTGCTTTCATTTTTGTTGTGCATGATGTCCTGCATTTGGTGGGGATGCATACACACCTGATATCTGAGTGCTGTGGGAGGTCGTAGATTCTGTCTGCTGAGTCCAGGAAGGGGTACTGTGATGTGGTTGTGTTTTTTCGGGTCTAGAATGCTTCTTTTTGCCTGCTGTATTTCATTTCTGACTCCTGGCTGTGTTACCTGATACAACGTCTCGTGTACGCTGGCTGTGATTTACAGCTTTCTTTTTTGGCTGGCTCGATGCCAGGGTGTCGGTGCGTGTTTCGCGCAGAGGGGCTTTCATTTTAGATGGAAGCGGGTTTGGCTGGCTCAATGCCATGGTCTCAGTTTCAATTTCTCTTGTGGGTCAGTTCTGATCTCTACAGACGCCAGGCTGACAGTTCGTTTTAGAATGCTGGCAGTATATGGGAGATTTTGTGAAGGTAAGGTCTGATTGTTTATTTTTTGTCTATAGAAGGGGCGTGAAGTTTCATCGTGTTAATATGGCGGGTTAGTTCTTAGATGTCTAAGCTAGTATAAGGGGCGGTGGACTCACAGTCTCTCACTGGGTGTGTGGGTAGAAGGCCTACTGATTCTATTTAGGAGATGTAACATGCGGTTGCCAGAGCTGGCATGATAGGAGGGCTGGTTATTTCTTCTGTGTGATAATCACAGCAATTCATCACATTGCTTAGATTTGTGAAGCTACTCTACCTTTGAAACGCCATATTGACGGTGGGTGCAGTTACCGGATTTGGAAGAATGGGAATCTGCAGAGCTTAACCATCCGGCGGATACATAAGGGGGTTTTATTATGGTCCAAACATTTGTTGTGATGTAGGTTTCCACACAAGAAAAATAATAATAGGTGAAATGAATCCGGCCCTGATGTCGGAGGGAGGGCGAGTCCAAGCCTCAAACAGAATTAGTGAGCGAGGACAGTTCTTGGGCTGACAGTGCCCAGGTTGAAATAGGGTTAGAGGATTATTCTGATCTTCAAAGAGCGAATCAGGAGAGGAAAAAGTATTAGAGTCTGTATGCAAGGAACACAACCATGCAAGTTTTATGCAGACCCTGCACATCTGCAGGAATACCAGATAGGTTAACTGGATTTAGGCGTATACAGACTGTCTCTAACGGGGGCACCCTATAGAGAGGTGATCTCTAAGGATGCGACCGCACTAAACAGTGAAAGTAGAAGATAAAGATGAGGGAATAATTCAAAAGAATTAAAAGGGTAAAACTTAATATCGTGAAGCTGAAAGCTTCACTCAATAAGTTCTCTCGAGGAAAGTTGGTTATCAAAGTAGAATGCCAAATGCTTAAACTTAAGTAGATATCAGATTTAAGCCTTTGCCATTCACCACTACTCCAACCTTGTGCCAGCACCCTGTCCGGCTCAGGGTTTGTCCTAGGTCTACCCTCCATCAGTAATTATCCTGCTTGAAGTGTCGGACCAACTCGGGTACACTTAACTCCATCAATGGGATCCGAGTTTCTGCAATGCATCTCCAAAACAACCGCAGGTGGAAAAACTCTTGCTATCAAAGTCATACCAGTGGCTAACTGTTATGACAACAACCGGAGTCAATACCTAGGTGGTAGACTCACTGGGCCAGTGGTAGTTTCGTCTACACAAGCTATGCAGTCCATCATTTAATCTACACGACTATCCCATGTGATAAATTGACATTCGAGGTCCCCCTGTGAGAGGTAGCCGATCGTTGGCCAAATGGGCGCTACCCATAGCCAGCCTATCGGGACATACTCTACAGTGATAAGAGTCATACCGCTAGAGTCCAATAACAAGCAATAGTAACGCTACAAATCAAGCCGAGTTGTTCCGGGCTGGTTACTGCGGTATTGGTCACAAAAGCACCCTGGCCTTCTGAGACTACCTGAGTACTACTAGGAAGAGTACCCTACAACCCATAGGCTAGAATAGACTCCTAGATGCCTGAGTGACCATATATGGGTGACCCCCATTTTGGCGGTTACCCATACTCCCCTTATATAGCCTGCGAACGAGATTTAGTTGGAGGGACGGCGACGACTGCTACCGTGTTACGGCAGCTGCTCCAATGACCTCTTTGGACTAGCAAACGAGCAACTACACAGCTGTCTGCCTATGACGGGCCTTCCCAATGCTGGGGCCATAGGCGGGTGTTAGCAAAACCCGCCCAAGTTTGATAGTATTTTCGGGCCACCGTTCCACAGGCCTGGGGCCTCCCTGCGCAGATGTGTGTGCGCCCAAGCACATCTAAGAGGCCATAGAATGTGAGGCAATCAACCTCTAAGATCTAGGATGACTTTACTGGTGAAGGTAGGGTAACTTGGACACCGCAGTAGGGTAACTGGGGTCCATGGGCATAATGACTAAATTCCCAAGGTAGGGTAACTTTGTCCTCTCATGCCCTTAACCAGTCCGGAAGTCCTCCAGTCGACCACAGAAGTCATCTCGGAGATCCGTGTAACATTCCCCTAATTCTCTTGAACTTATCTGAATGTTCTCCCGAAAGGTTACCCTGCCTAATAGAGTGCCCAAGGCTACTCTACTATGTCCTAGGCCTTGTCCGGGGTTAACCAGCTATGTGTATACTAAGCATACTAGACCATACCACCTCTGGTTACCACTTGGTATACCATTTGGGCTAAGGTGATAGTCATTGTTGCTACCTATCGTAGGGTCGTTACACTACTCCCCTCTTCTCTTGGTCTGTCCTCAGATCGTCAACGTCGTCTCTTAGTCCCACAGTTTGGATTGTCCATAACCTTGTGGTCTTTAGGTTTAGACGGACACCTCTCATGGAACTGTTGCAATGCCTGCATTGCTGTATCTTCTAACAGCTCGAACTGTTCCAAAGAATTCTCTTCTGCTCCGTACCCTTCCCAAGCAACCATATATTGCACAAAGTTGTGTGGAAACTTTGACTTAGGATTCCCATACCATCGGTGATCAACCACTTCCGCGACAACATCACTAGGCTCATTGTCTACAATGTCAGGTGTTGGTATCACCTTTTGAGGCCTGCCCACAGGATCCACATGATAGGATTCCAACTGACTAACACGGAATACAGGATGGATGTCCCATCATTCCAGCAGCTGAATCTCATAGGCCCTAGACCCCGCCTTGCGTTTCTCAACAAACGGTCCAAACATTTTATGGTCTAGTTTTTCCATACGCCTTTTTGTCTGCAGGTTCTTGCGGCTTAGCATAACCCTATCCGCTTTCTTAGCTCTGCCTTGTGTGAAATCTTCTAGCGTGACATATTCCGGAGCTGGCAGTCTCTTTTGATCATGCCATTTCTGTCGTCTTTCCTGTGCCTGCTGTATTGTTTCTTCGATCTCTTGGCACGTGCCTTCCCAATCCTTCACAATAAGCTCGCTGTCTCGGTGGATTCCTTTATTATGCGACACTGTCCCCGACCACTGAGTCTGTGGGGAGAATCCATAATTTATCTCAAAGGGACTGGCCTTTGTGGATTCCGACATTGAAGTATTATACGCATGTTCCGCGAACTGCAACAGCGCTACCCAATTGTGTTGCTGTTATCAATAATAACTTCTCAAATATTGTTCTAGTGTCTGATTAACCCTTGCAGTTTGCCCATCGCTCTCTGGGTGGAATGCGGTAGAGAGGTTTAGCTTTACTTGCAATAGCTGCATCAGGCTTGTTCAAAACTTGGACGTGAATGAGGTATCTCGGTCAGCGACAATTGATTCAGGGAGCCCATGCAGGCCCCAGATTTCTTCACAAAGGTCAAGGCCAATTCCTTAATTGGTTCCTCCCTCCTTAGCTGTATGAAATGTGCCATCTTGGAGAACCTGTCTACGATGACCCATATCTTTGTATACCCGTCGGACTTTGGTCAACCCGCAATGTAGTCCATTGATATTGCCATCCATGGCCTCATGGGAACTTCTCAGGGTTCTAGGAGCCCAAACTTCTTATGCCGGATGACTTTATTATGTTGACATACATCACAAGAGCGAATGTACTCGGTAATGTTTTCATCAATCTTTGTCTAATAGAAGTTAGCCCTAACCCTACCAATGGTCTTGTATGTTTCTAAGTGTCCAGCAATCTTTGAACCATGTTCTGCCTCCCTGATTGTTCGCCTTAGACTTTCATCTTTGGGAATGTACAACCTGTTCTTATGAAGGAGCAAATCCTTTTCGATAGTAAGATTTGTATCGACCTTACTATCGCCTTTGAGGAGTGCCTTCAGCGTTGCTAAATAGGTTTCATCACTATCAGCTGCCTTCATCAAGAGCCTCATGAAATGTTGTCTGCAACCGAAAACCTTGGCAAGTCAGCAACACATGTGGTCCCAAGAGGACAGGCACGTCTCCAATATACTGGCCAGGGCGAAAAAATGTAAAAGGTTTGGAATTACTCCTCACTTCAGGGCGGTAGTCCCTACGCCTCGACAAAGGATCTGCCTTTTCATTTAACCCTCCTTCTCTATGAATAACCTTACAATTGAACGGTTGTAGAAACTCTGCCCAGCCGTGTTGTCTCCGGTTTAGTGTTTTTGTAGTATTAAAGTACTCAAAATTCTTATGATCGGAATACACCAATATCTGATCATCAACCGACATCAACATATATGCACATTCTTTAACGGCTGACATTATTGTGGCCATCTCCTTATCATGGACGTCATAATATATCTCTGCTGGCGAGAACTTTCTACTATGCAAAGCTACAGGATGCGATTTCTCATCTTCACAGAGTTGAGATAATACGGCTCCTAACGCAAAGTTACTCGCGTCGGTTTCCAACTTAGTTGGACGAGTGTCATCACAATGTGTCACAATTGGACATGTGGTAAACATCTCCTTCAATTTGTCAAAAGCATCCTCAGATGAAGGAGTCCACGTCCATTTGATACCTTTCTTTGTCTAGTCTGTTAATGATTTGGCTATGTTGCTAAAACCTGTTATGATCCGACGATAGAAATTGGCAAACCCCATAAAGCTTTGCACATTGACGACCTTCTGGGGCGTTGACCATCCCCGGATCACTTCCACTTTTGTACTTGTCATAGAGATTCCTCTATCCGATATTTTATACCCTAGGAACTCTACTTCCGTTGATGGAAGCTTGACTTCTTAATGCTAACGCACAGGTATGCCTTTCTCAGCCTTTCCATGACTCGCCTAACTAGGGCGACATGTTCTTCAACTGTTTCCGTATAGATCAGAATGTCATCCAGCTAAGCGATGACTCCGACATCTAACATATCACGGAATATATCATTGATCATACTTTGAAAAGTTGACGGTGCGTTGCATAACCCAAAGGGCATCACGGTGTACTCCTAAAGACCGTATCTGGGTTAAAAAGCGGTCTTCCATTCTTCAAATCTAGTTTGTTGAAGATAGTGGCTTTACCGAGCCTACTCCTAAGCTCCCTCATCAAGGGCAACAGATACTTATTCTTAATAGTGATCTTGTTCAACCCTCGGTAATCAACACATAACCGAAGCATACCATCAGGCATCGGCACAAATAGGATTGGAGTCCCTATTGGGGAAGAAGATCTTCTGATCTTTCCATCATCCTCCATTTCCTTAATATAATCCCATAATGCGTCTAATTCCTTCTTAGACAAGGGATATATAGGCCCATCTGGCAACTTGGCATCAGGGACCAGGTGAACATTGTGATCGTATTTAGTATGCTCCCGGAGAGCATTTATCCTTTGCTGACAAAATATATCTGCATAGTCTTGATATTCTGGAAGGATTTTCACCTTGATATCATCCCCGTCGTCATCAGTATAGACGGCCATTCCCATGACAAAGATGTTGTCTGCGTCTTCGGCTAAGAGTTCCTCCTCTATAATGAACTCTAAACGCCTTTCTTTTCTAAGGCAGTGGGCTTTACAATAATCAGAGCGCCACTTCAGAGAGCATTTTTTCCCAATTGATATCTGGGTTGTGGTCCTTCAACCACGACATTGGCAGGTAACCATTCACTTTGCCTGCCGGCATGTCTGCCACTTCAAATCGCATTTGATTCATGTGATCTCCTATGTACATATCTACTGTAGTAGTATAATGGAGACCGGAACCTGGGATATGATTCCCACTGGCATCGGTAATAGGTGTCGGATCATTCCGACGAAAGCAAGGTACTTGGGCATCCTTAACCCAATCGCTACTTAGAACAGCGCCAGTAGCGCCACTATCCAATAATAAGCGGGCTTCACCACTCCGCCTCTCTTGGTTGTGGGTCTATTCCAATCTCACTTTCACGTGAATGGATCTTGTATGTGGCGGTGGGCCAGCAAGCCTCAACCGCTTCTTGGGTCTCTTGTGCCTAAACATTTCGGTTAGTATTTCTCCGAAGGATTTGGTATGTTGTACAATAACTAGTCAATAGCTCTTGCCTTTCGACACCAGAGCTGCCACAATGGGTCGTGAATAGCTTTATCACTTGATAAATTTGCCGGGTTTCATTTGCTAGGGTGTTTACTATCACGCCAGCATGATTTCAGGTACTCAACCCTTCTCATGAAATCTTGCAAAATACCTTCAATTGCTAAGTCAAGTCCAGCCTGACAAAATCAAAATAAAACCCAACCAAATTCCTTCCAAAAAATGGAAAACAGTATGAGATAAGCAAACAATACATTGCACAGTATCACATAAGAAATAAACCAAACTAAATTGAAAGAGCTGTAACCATCCCAACACGTCACAAAAGATACCTTCCTGGATCATGCATGTTCTACCAGGATATATTAGTTTCAGTTTGCCGGGCTTAAGGCTGGGGAACATACAACTGACATCTTTGATCCACACCTAGTATGCCCATCATTCGGCCTAGCGTAAAGTTTTAGCATCTTTCCATCTATGATCTTATCATAGGATAAGCTTTACCTAGTCATCCATGTCGGTATCAACCTCCAAGATATCCAAATCTGGGGGGGGTGATCCACGGAGCTCGGCAACAACAGGTTTCACCGCAGGTTTAGGAGCCGCTTCAATGCGTCACAACTTTGGAACTTGGGTGGCTTCGTGTCCAGCCTCACCAGCACTTCGCTTTCGCCTAATGTGTTAGGACACAACAACTGGGGCTGCGGATGGACCCTTCGCCCAGTAGTGACTGTGTTGTCCACAACGGGAACATTGATTCAGCCGTTTGTGCTTGTCAATCAGAGTCTGAGGCACATTCCGGTGCATCTTTGAATCCTCTGTTTCTCCGGGTTTTGTAAACCCTTGCCCTCGGTTGCGGGGCTTCTGCTGCCATTGGCCTGTAGCCTTTTTCTCCTTCCTCTTTCCCTTTCTCTCAGAAGTATGCCTGTCGTCACTCTTTGCTCGTTTCAAAGAATTAGGCTCCTTGTGTACCTGTGTACGAATATTGGAGGCATCTTCGTGTTGGTGTCCAGTGTGACCCAATAGGTCTAGGTAATCCATATATGCTACTGGATGGGGGCCTTTCATGGACCAGGCAGCGTTGAGGACGTCAGTCATGTCCATGTGTGCCCTGACTTTCACAAACTCCCCACCATACCCAAACACTGCTGCAAGGCGGATAGGTTTGTCGATAAAGCGATGGACCTTTTGGTCCTTCATGTATCACTGGCTCCATTCGCTCAGAGCACGATTCCTATCCGAGTAACCACCAAAGCTGGCTTCCAAACGCTTGAGAAATCCTTCCCAGGTTCGCAACTCATTCTTGGGATCAAACTTGATCCCTTGTCATTTGGCCGCATCTTTGTTAATGTCCGGGTATATGGCCTTATACCATTGTTTCGCAGTATCTCTCAATAGAGGGATGACAAGGCTGACTTTATCGATTTCCTTCACCAAGGAATCGCGGAAGTAGTCTAGCTTAATCTCGACATCATGTACGAAGCGTTGTGTGTCCTTGGGATTCCCGGTGAAGGAGTGAACTTCAAGTTTCTCTGGCTTCTTAGGCCGATGAGAGGACTTCTTAGCCTTAAAACACTCCTGAATACACTTTTTCAGAGCCGCATATTGTCTATCGTACTTGTCCTTCTTTTCTCGACTGCAGTGGCGCTTGCGACTGCCAAGCAAGTCTCTCAGATCGGGGGGTGAGGCATTGGATCCATCACTATCGGACGAAGAAGAACTGGAATCACCCGGATCATCTCCTCCAGCAATGTTTCCGCCTGTGGGAGGTTGTCCACCTCCAGCCCATCCGGTGTTTCGACCTTGGATTCCCTCAGGCATGTCATAGCCGTCGAACTGTTCTCCCTCCTGCTCATCCTCATCCATCTGATCAGACGCTGGGTGTGCGGGCGAAAGAGGTGGGAGCGGTTTACGGATGGATTGTTGAGGTTGCAGTCTCAGGTAATCATGCTGAAAATACCCAAAGTCGGTTACCTTATGTCGGGTCGACTCACAATATGTACAACGGCTCATCGTTGTGAGGGCGGTTGTTTCTTTTGGGGCAAGTATAATGGCTTGGTCCATCCTTTTAACACAGGGTGGCCAATGCGAAAAATAAAACTCACTACCGTCTCCCCCAACTATGCGACATGCTTCGTTACAATACCTCGAAGCTAATTGTCCAGGTTGGTCTAAAAGACCTGACCATCCAGCTCGGCCAGAAGGCCTTGCCGGAGCCGGTGGTACTTCTGGCGAAGCAGTGACTGCCGGATTGTGAGGAGTGGCGGGTATTGGCGTTGAAGCCGCAACAGGGTAGGGCCGATGAGTTTCTACCCTTATTGCAGGTGCTGCTGTCGCAAGTTCAACTCCCGGCGGGGTAGGTACATTCAATGGAGCTCGAGGTGGTGGCTGTGGCGAGGGTTGCCTCGAGCTTTGTCTCGAAGCCTTGCTTATAGACTTAGTAACCCAACTCCGCTGAGCTGCGACTCAAAGATTCCTGAGCTTTGCGACAGGCGAAACACCTCGACATCTCGTGGCTTCTTCGAATGCCAGTGTCAAGGGGGCCGGTTGAGGAATGACCAACACTGGCAATTGATGTTCCAATTTTCTGACTCGCTCTTGCGATTCCAAGGCCCTCTCAGCGACTTGAGTTCAAATTGCTGCTATTTCCTTATGTAACATGACAGCCACCATCTCAGCTGCGTATTGTGGAAGAGGCTCAATTGCGAGAGGTAGCGGAGGTGCTGTACGCATGTTGACCTCGTTGTCGGAGTCTATTGAGTACACTCGCTGAAGAGCCAACTCCAAAGCTGTCAGGCGTGCCCTGATCATTTGATCTGAGAGGACTAATTTACTGTACTCTACCTGCTGAATTTTCATTCAGCGGTTGGCCTTGGTTACCATCTCGTTTTGCCATTCGAGCTGGGTAGCTGTGATGAAATCTCCCATAGAAGCCTTGGCTTCTGGAAACCTCTTGGTTACTTCTCTCACTATGTTGGGTTCAAACAGTTCACTAGTGAACTTGGCAAAGGTCATGGGAGTTCGTCTTTGCGGAGGAATTCTTTGTCCCACCGAAGGGTCATGCGTGAAGCTTTGAAGAAAGGTAACAGGGTTTAATATTTGTAACTCCTGTAGTTCTTCAGGGATGTCTGTAGGTTCTAGGTCGGCCATCTGCTCCTCGATGGACTTCCATCCTATTCCGCGCAAGTCTGCAATAGCATTATAGCGGGAAAGCTCATAGTCATACTCGACTATTTCTACATCTGAAGACATTGTTCTTTCCACCCGATGCTTCATGTCCCAGACAAGCGACGCGTACTCAAACAAATCTCCCGATAATTGATTCAAGGATTCTCCGAAGGGAGTTAAGCAAGGGCGCTTAACGATATACGGTAACGGGGTCACCCTATAGAGAGGTGAACTCTAAGGTTGGGACCGCACAAAACACTCAAAGTAGAAGATAAAGATGAGGGAATAATTCAAAAGAATTAAAACGGTAAAACTTAATATCGTTAAGGTGAAAGTTGCACTCAATAAGGTCTCTCGAGGAATGTTGGTCATCGAAGTAGAATGCCAAACGCTTAAACTTAAGTTGATATCAGATTTAAGCCTTTGACATTCATCACTACTCCGACCTTGTGCGAGCACCCTGTCCTGCTCAGGGTTTGTCCGAGCACAACCCTCCATCAGGAATTATCCTGGTGGAAGTGTCGGTGTAACAAACCAGCCTTCCGTGATGGTGTTCGTAACGGGAAATGACTATCGTGACTATCATAGACTATCAACCTAGTCTTTGTAGTTTGCTTCGTCTATCGTTATAGACTACCATCTTACATTCGTCATAGGTATAGTGATCTTAGGAAGTCCTATTGTGTAGGAATAGAGTACTCGTATACAAGCGTGGTATCATAGAGATAAAGGCATTGGGTATCTCGAACATATTACACCTATGGAAGGTCACTGTCAATGGGCATGGCCTGTGCCCCAGTATCTGAGTGGTGTATTACTTAGATAGTTGCGTGAAGAGCTCTAACTACTGTAACTTTTCTCTTTTATTTTATTTTATTTTTTTTAAATCAACTGTGTTTGTTTTATTACAGTACAAAGACAGCATGCATCTTTAACCATATGGCCGACAAAAACCCTGCCCTCCTCACCCTAAGAAACAGCCAAACCCCCAAGCCCCTCTGGTATGAGACCAACCGCACATCTCGCCTATCGCCCAACCAAATCCGACGAATATACACCTACACCCGAGGGAAATAGAAAGGAAAGAAACAAGCAGGAAAGAGAGGAGAACCCTTAGTGGCATCTGCGAAAACCATAAGGTGAACAAAAGCAATGTATGAACCACTGACAAAGGAAAATTACGTCTGATAAGTGAGGTGTATCAGCCTGAGCTAGGAAATGAAAGTATGGCCCTGCGCACCGGAGGGGTGCCGGGGGACGAAGCGGTGCCCGATGGCAGCATAGGATAGTGTATGGAGGCGGCTCGCGGGAGGGCTCGCCGGAAGGTGTGCCAAAGCGGCATTAGCAACGGCCAGAAGGACGGGCGTAACTGAGGCAGGTTTTTGTATGGCGACAAAGGATCGACCGCGGGGAGACGAGCAGTAAGGCGCTAGCTGTGGCGGGTGGGAAGCGGGGGGATGGGGGTAGCTGTAACTGAGCAACGGGACGAAAACCAAGAAGGTACAAGAATGGGGATGGGAGGAAGAAGGACTTCCGCACACTTGAGACGACCGACTAGAGCAACCGCGGCCGATGATTTGTTGAATGCAAAACAAAGACGTGGTGCTGAAGGTACTAACCGAAGTGTTCCCCGACAGGACCACATAACGGAGACTGAAAGGTACTTCGCAAAGGGCTTGGAAAGCTCAGCGCCGACCCTGAGCGAAGAGGACAGATTGCCGACCGTGCAAAACCTAAGCGGGGTGCAAAGGAACTGCGGGGTAAGGAGGAGCACGGAACTTCATGACCGGGAGTCAACGACAAACAGGAACAAGAACCCCGTAGAGGAGGGGGTAGACCCCAGAGCGAGAGGAGGGGTTGTGGGATCGCTCCCCTAGGCAGAAGCCATCAAGGGAGAGGAGAGGGGGTGGTGGTGGATCCCACGATGATTTCCCTGGTGTTGAGATTTCAATCGCCAGAGGTGTAGGGGAGATGGTTTGTGTCTAACTACTCTGACTGAGTCTCCTTCTTATAGACTCTTCAGGCCAACAACCCTAACCCTGGTGACTCATAACTCGAGTCACATGGTCCTATGACTCATAATCAGTCATGTCCGAAATCCATCAGATGACTTCTATCAGTCACTGCGCAACATACCGTAAACCAAGCATAAAACATAAAACATATCAGGTGTCCAACCGCGTCACCTGCGTGAGACTCGTGACTCCGAATGTGAGTCACGCGGGAAAGTCATTACCTCATTATAACTGACAATTGTGAGTCATAGAAACATCAACTAATCATAACATAACCATGACACGCAAGTGCAAGTCATGTGAGACTATGAGTCCATTGAGTGTATAGCGTGAAACATAAACCTAGATTATGACTAATAACTATTAGTCATGTGAAATCTGCCTTGCTTAGTCATAGTTTGTGCCAGTCGGACCAACTCAGGTACACTTAACTCCGTCAATGGGATGTGAGTTTCTCCAATGCATCGCCAATACAACCGCTGGTGGAAAAACTCTTCCTATCCAAGTCATACTAGTGGCTAACTGTTATGACAACAACTGGAGTTAATACATAGGTGGTGGACTCACTGGCCCAGTGGTAGTTTCGTCTACACAAGCTATGCAGTTCATCATTTAATCTACGCGACTATTGCAGGTGATAAATTGACATGCAAGCTCCCCTGGTGAGATGTAGCCGAGGGTTGCCTAAATGGGCCCTACCCATAGCCAGCCTCTCGGGACATACTCTACCGTAATAAGACTCATACGTCTAGAGTCCAATAACAACCCATAATAATGCTACAAATCAAGGGGAGCAGGTCCGGGCTGATCACGGAGGTATTTGTCTCGAAAGAACCCTGGCCTTCTGAGACTACCTGAGTACCACTAGGAAGACTACCCTACAACCCGTAGGCTAGAATAGACTCCTAGATGCCCGAGAGACAATATATGGGTCACCCCCATTTTGGAGGTAACCCATACTCCCCTTATATATGCTGTGAACGACATTTAGTCAGACTGACGGCGACGACTTATACGGTGTTACGTCAGCTGCTCCAATGACCTCCTTTTATTAGCAAACGAGCAACTACACAGCCGTCTGCCTATGACGCGCCGTCCAAACATTGGGGCCAGAGGCGGGTGTTAGCATAACCCGCCCAAGTTCAATAGTATCTTCGGGCCACTCTTGCACACGCATGGTGCCTCCCCGCGCAGATGCGTGTGCACCCACATACATCTCATAGCCCATAGAATGTGAGGCAATCGACCTCTAAGTTCTCGGATGACTTTACTGGTCAAGGTAGGGTAACTTGGACACCTCAGTAGGGTCACTGGGGTGTATGGGCATAATGACGAAATTCCCAAGGTAGGGTAACTTTGTCCTCTCATGCCCTTCACAGCTCATGATGTCCTCCAGTCGACCATAGAAGTCGTCGCTGAGATCTGTGTAACATTCCACTAATTCTCTTGACCTTATGCGAATGATCTCCCTAAAGGTTACCCTGCCTAATAGAGTGCCCAAGGTTACTCTACTATGTCCTAGGCCTTGTCCTAGATTAACCAGCTATTTGTATACTAAGTATACTAGACCATACCACCTCTGATTACGACTTGGTATACCATTTGGGCTAAGGTGATAGTTATTGTAGCTAAGTATCGTAAGGTCATTACACTGTCACTCGGAATCCATCTTGAGATTTGTCAAGCGATTGAGGCTTCGGTTTTCGTGATCTCTCAGTTCACTGGGTGGTGAAGGGCATCTCTGGTGGCCTCCGGCGTACGTTTGGGATTACAGTTATTCGGAGTAGCTGAGCGATGTCATTTCCTGATTAAAGGTGTTGTTGTTGAGTTTGAACAATCTTGCAGTATGGTTTGCCTCCGAGATCATGGATAATCTTCAGTCTTTACAGACACGTCAATGTAAGAGGTCTGGGGAAATGTGCCAAGAGAGAGTAGAGCAAATTGTGCTGTCTAGGCGAGGTCGAGCTGGAAGAAGTATCCGGAGTGAGGGGGATTCTGCAAGAGACTCAGATGAAGCCTAAAGGTGTTTGAAAGGGTCTACTCAACCCAGCTTAGTCACTGAAACAGGCTGTGGATGCAAAGCATGATGACAATTACTAACGTAATTTGGACTATTAAGTAAGGCCAATGCAAGGCGATACCAGGATTCATTGATTAATATGGTACATATCAGAAGAAGACATGAAAATGTAACAAATGCTGGGTGCCTAAGAAATGTGGGTAGAATAAATCATATAATGGTTTAATTGTAGGTGTAATGAAACAAAATGGTTCCCCAGTTTTTCCCGTGACGCTCACAACGAGCTTTCCCACGCCAGCGAGTTGTACCTCCTGTTCAATTGATCTTATTGGGCTGTTTGGGGCTCGGCCACTCACCCCATTCGTTTGTAGTTTCGCCAGGATGATTTGCATCAGGGACAGGGGGGTCTCGAGATCCACCGGCTGCTATTGGGTTCGGGCTGACTGGGTTGCTAATATCTGAATGAACACTAGGGGAATTCTGGGGATGTGTAGTAATGACGGACAGCGGTATGGTTGTAGTCTGTTGGGGAACAACAGCTGGTGGTGAATTTGTCATTTGAGGGGGTTCAGGGAATGTGGCCCGATGAATAGCATGATAACATTCCGCTGAAAAATCAGTATCGTCAGCTGCTGTGTCATCAGTGCCGTCGTTGCCACCTTGCCGCTGGGGGCGCTCCCATCTTCTAGACACTGGGGCACTAGGTCGCGTTTTGGATGTAACAGTTGCGGCGTCTGGATTCTTTACTTCCAGAGACATCCTGGATTGCTTTTCAAGAAGTGCCCTCACTGTGCCAACTTGGTCATTCTCCATTTCCACTGAAGGGCCAGCTGCTTTTTCTTGATCTCCTGAATGGTGGGTTGGTTTGGGGGGTTGGTGGAGCACTACTAATTGATCGCTCTCACTGTCAAGCGGGGTCAACAATTCGTGCATGTCACTATCATTTTCCTACGTCTTTCATTAGCATTGGTGATTATATATTGTGCATGGACAAAATTAACCGAACACCCCGGCGAGCGTGGCAACCCATCCCACAAACATCATTCCCACTCAACAGATACCTCATAATGCCTTCTCTTTTTTTATTAAGGCTGATTGATGGTACACTAAGTACTGGTCACTGCCTTGTGTTTAAATTATTTTTAATTATTTTCCTTGGTTGAGTTGGGGGGGGTCCCCACCGAGGTTGACAACATCACTACTGAAATTATTAGCATTCGATAATCGGTTAATTTTGTCCACGCACAATATTATGACGATGAATCTAACCGGTCTCAGATTAAATGAATCAAATCTAAAAAATAACTCAGACTTCATGATGATCTTCCCCACTGCGGGCGTTAGGCGCAAGTGAGAGAGCAGACACCACCTTGTGGTCAACAATGGTGGTATCATCGAAATTGCTATCCTTGTAGTCATTGCTATTGTCGGGGCCATTTCCTTCAGTGTCAATATCGTAATTCACGTTCTCAGCAGACCCAATTCTATGCCATACGTTGTGATTGAAAGATTGAGGGCCACCGGAAACAGGCGCCCGGGTCGCCGCTCGGCACTCGTCAGTTGCTTGACCTGTTTCAAAGACTAGGAGATCCAGAGGATCTTTGCACGGGTTGGCGAGCAGCCAGGGGCGAATATCTCCAGCTTTATATAAGAAGATAAGCTCAGACAGTGGTAGTGGTTCGGATAGATGTCGACGTAACATGCTCATACCGTGGCCTGTCATCCCGTTGAGCTGTCGTGGTGACTTAATCGGTTCCTCAACGTGTGGGCTTTGTAGCAGGAAGTCAAGGGTGCTTGTAGTCGCTGGTGATAGAACACCCCATGAAATACCTCTGTCCGCAGAAGGTCCGTACCTGGAGTGTTCCAAAAACGAATCTTCACCAGATAAAGCTCCGGTGCGACGAAGAATGTGAATTCCTATGGCCTTAGGGCCGTACGCAGATGCCCAATCATCATGCGCTAATTAAAAACAAATTATTATTACTGTCATTCAAACAGGACGATGGGAAGTTGGATACTCAAACTTACTCATGATGTCGGAGGCCATTGCGGCAGTTGTATCATCTGAGCGTTCAGCTGTATCATCCGGGCGTTCTACGTGAAGATGGTTATTGGTCGCCTGAAGTTTCTTAGCAGTGTCCTTGACCAAGAATCTGATCTTTCGTAGATCCTCTTCGACATCTTCGCGGTGGTTGTCGGTTTTTACCTTTGTTACTTGACGTTTAATGGCGGGCAGGCAACGGGCAAAGTTCTGGACAGAGTCCTGTTGTTCGCCTATTAGGTACCCTGGGTTCCATGCGAGTACCATGATGTATGCTTTGGCCTGATCTCGCCATGTCTTGAATGTTGCCGTAGACTCAAGTGGGTTCATGGAGCTACACCAGCTTTTTGGGGATGATATTGCCCTGAAAGGGGCCCTGCTTGTGGCGGGTGTGAGTTCACTATTGAGTGATAGATGTGCCATACGTGAGATATCACTAACCTCAAATCTTGGACAGCAGGCTCAAAGGAGGCCTTTCACCGGAAGATATTGACCGACTGTCCAAATATAATAAGGAGTCAGTAAACTGTTAAACTATCAATCCTTATCATAATAAGGCGCGATAGCTTACGTCCTTGATGCCTTCCCCGCAATAGCAGCCGCCCAGGGATGTGTTTTTCTGCGCTTGGCATTGGTGGAATCGCCACTTCATGTCAGGATGGCTTGACGTCTGCGGCGGCCAATTAACATTAGGATAGGGGGGACTCAATCAACGGTCAGAAATTCCTTACTTCAGTTTTTTGTCCTGGGCAGGGTGTATTGGTGATTTGGGAGGCATGGTGGGAGTAAAGACCGGCAGTGGACTTAGGCAAATGTGTATTGGGCAAAGCGCACACTCGGGAGATATGTAGATAGGTAACCAAATCTGTGTAAATCGACCTGGACATCGCTGGGGATTTACACCGACGGCATGGTTCCCACAGTGTCGTCCCGGATGAATCAATCAAACTAAAGTAATAGGTTGAGGAGAAGTGTTAGGGGGAGATGTAGCAAGGGGAGAACTCTTGACAGAGGCTTTTATGGCCAATGCATGCGCCTTTGCAAGAGGAAGAGCACAAAATTGTAGAATTTAGCCGTCAGGACGTTCGGGAATAAGGGGAATGTGGGTCATTTTGTGATAGCACTATGATGGTTGCCATGATATTGTGTAATGGTGAGATGGAGGCAATATTGCTGATCACACAATTCGTTTTGAGCCGCTGGTGGAGCCGCGACTACACCTTATCATTGATGACAAAGAAAGTCTCGGCGTACAATTCTGGACAAATCTCACAAGGCACAACACAACAAGGGTGATCTGGAAAGAAAGGAACTAAAAGAGGCTTTGATTTACGAGTAGACTATAATCTAATGGTCTATTAAGGAAACAACGCATACAAAGAACAAAGAAGGAATTCAAGAAGAAATATGCATATCGATATCAAAACACTCGACAGATGGCTAACACACTGTGCAAATACTCAGACTTCAGAAGCCGCAGCCGGTATGCCACAATGGAAACTCTAAATATTAGATGGCGATTTCGTCTGCTGTCTCTTCGAAGCCAGTTCTTCATGATGCGTAGCATCTTGATCCGTAAGACGCTTCCTTCCCTCATTAGTTAACTATGATGCATGAAAGTGATATGTCACGCATCGTCTTTTTGGCGAATTTTCATCAGAACGTTCGCCTGCAATGGGAGCTGAGCGCTTGAAGATTTTCTCGCCTTGAAACGGGCGACCAGTCGAATCTAAAAGTGGTTGTGTGTTCAACTGGCTAAGGCGTCTCATCACGAGTGGAACTGGATTGACTATCGCACGAGCGAGAATGCCTCCCCAGAGTGGCATTATGTCAGATATGTTGTCTCCTGCTGTTTGAGACTCTGAGAGGTGCGATGACAATTCAGATGCGGAATCACGAGGAAGTAATAGGTTAGGTAGGGATTGGCTTGAATCTCCCGATTCTGTGCTATGTGATGATGTCTCAGAAATATGAGATGTATTTTGGTCATTCGCTGCATCGCTATCTCTATTCTCTCCCCTCTCCGAATATGCTAGATCTCACGATGAGCGGATATGAATATGGCCTATAGGTGTAGCGGGATGGCAGGCCCAATGACGCACGTCATCTTGGGCGATATAGTTCACCCTCATCAACGGCGGGGTGTTTTGTGATCTCTCGCGTTGATCACAGTTACAATACACCATCATTTCAAATGGGTCATTGAATACTTGATTTGAAACAAGCCATGTTCTGACTGATTCATCGTTCTCGCTGAAGGCATAATCACACGTACTCAATGGTTTGTCACCATGCCTACTTAGTCTTGAGCCACCTGAGCCTGTTGCGCCGAGTATCTTGCGGATCTAATGATGGCGGAGAGTTCTGTAAATCATTACTGACAACCCACAGATGTTATAGGAATCCAACTTGGTGAAATGCATGCCGTTGATATGCAGGGGATGCCAATATAGAGAACTATAATCAGGAGTGATGTTTACGATATTCCTGTTATGCTTGAACAACCCCAGGCCATGCCTTGAAGGAAGCACATAAACGATAGGCACTCAGCGTGGCCTCCCAAGCAGAGTGCTCCAATCTGGATATCAAATGTTAGTGAGTGAAAACACAAATCATATAAGTCAATATGAAAGGATCTAACCTATTGGCACTATGCTTCGAGCTTGGAGATTCATATGGCAAGCTTGCAAGAGCTTGCCTGGCAAGGGGTGATTATCTGGAGAAGCACGCACAATTACACATTCTCTATTGTCGCAGTTGTCGGCCTCTGGTACAGGGACAACATTTCCAGATGGACCAGCCTTGCCTTGTTGAGCCTGGATGACTGGTGCCGGGGCAGGGCTGACAACTGCTTGAGGTAGGACATTTCAAGATGGCGCGGCAGGGGCTGGTTGAGCCTGGGGGACTGGTGCTGGGGGAGCTTGTAAACAGGTTGAGTTAGGACACTTCCAGATGCCGCGCAAGTGGCTGGTTGAGCCTGGGCGACAGGAGCCGCGGGAGGGTTGCTGACAGCTTGAGGTAGGACACTTCCAGATGGACTGTCATTGCCCCGTTGAGCCTAGGCGACAGGTGCTGGGGGATCGTTGCTGACAGGTTGAGGTTAATCACTTCCTGATAGACAGTCATTGCCCGGTTGAGCCTCAGTAACAGGTGCCAGGGCAGGGTTATTGATAGCTTGAGGTATGAGACATCCTGATGCAGCGCTAGTGGCTGGTGGAGCAGTGGCAACAGGTGCCGGGGCAGGGTTGTTGACCGCTTGAGGCAGGATACTTGCAGAAAGAGCAGCAGTGGCTGGTTCAGTCCGGGCGACAGGTGCCATGAGCGCATAGCTGACAGCTTGAGGTAGGACACTTCCTGACATACCGCCATTGCTCTGAGATGTCACAATGACTTGGGCTCGTGGAGCAAGATTAACTTGCTGTGCTTGAGGCTGTGGTGCTCCTGGAATTATAGCAACTGGAGGGTTTTGTGGAAGTTGACTCGGGTTAGGTATAATCGTTGCCAAACCTCATGGAATTGGAGCGTCCGGAGGGAGTAACGTCGGGTCTAGTGTCACTTGCGCCGGCGCCAGCCATGGATTCGCTAGAACACCATGAACCCTTTTTTCGTGTCCAGCAGCTTCTTAACACCGTTCATGATTACGTCAACGAGCGCCTGGTCCACGTCAATTATATAAGCCTGATTATTGTCAGCCCTAGCAGTGGCGATGAGATTGCAGGCAGGCAGGCAACAATGCCCTCATGCCTGTGTTGGTTGGGAGGAAGTCCGCGTCAGGATAACTGGCAGGTTTGTCATTTACAAGCACAAAGTTCCTTGCAGTTATCTGATCTTTCACACACTTCCTCCAAGCCTTATACAGATCCTCGCTGGGTTTTCATGCTGTGAAGCCCATGTTCATATTATGAGCGCTAATTTTGGGACCATCTGGGTTGCTGTCACTCATGCCAATTGTCCCTATTAGAGTGCTAGGAGGAAGTTGATATGTTTGTTCCCGCTGAGCCTGCAAATGACCTGCATTTTGCATGAATAGTTATAGTACGTTGATTGTGTTTTGCGCCATGTCGATTGATCTTTGGTGTATAAAGATAGACTAAGAGATGCTTGAGAAGTGTTGAGAATACTGTGGATTGGGTGATGCGAGTTTGCTGAGGTATGCTAGGTATGACCATCCTTCCGTCGAGATCAACCCACATTATATACAGAACTCACACATGTTCAAGAAGCTTTCAATCAATAAAGAATTCATATTTGTGTTTCAAGATCGAACATCCACACTTCAGATCATCAACATCAAGATGCTATGAAACAATTATCACGTGACGGATCAGACCTCCTATAGATTTATCTCAATCTTGTTTCAAGTTGGACGCCAAATGATAAACAGCTAACACCACGTGACCTCGCGAGCCATGACTCTAAACCTGAGCAACCTCTAGTGATAGAGCAATGTTAGTGTAGCCCTTGCATCGACATCTTACCAACACGCGTTAACATCCAAACAAAATTGCAATACCATCTACTTCGGTACCAGACATCCACACAATTGAAATCCACTATACCCGTCAACTGTTCATTTTGTCCGCCAAGGTATATCCGTTCTGGCACATATGAGAAACATGTAAGAATACCGCACGCCAATCTCCACATCATAATCGCATTCACTACTGCCAACCTCATAAACGACTTCGAAAGAGATATATAAAACACCAAAGATCTAAGCAAGTGCCCCGATGCAGACTACAAATGTGATTAAGGCAATCATCCCACCGCATATAAAGGCCACTGGATTCCAATATGCCTACGAACGACTCTAATAGCCAAGCACCCGATAAAAACACCTGTGAGGGAGCCCAACACAGCCATTATACCGACCCTAGGGAAGCCATTGGAGATGTCCAAGGGTATCAGGAAGACATCTGTTATCTGTGGGAGAACCCATGGCTCTATTGACAAGTGGGCCATGTTTCAAACCTGTGTCTTGCTTCATCGAAAGTAAGGTACCAAAATGACAAATAAAAGATTACTTTACGAATCGACTCGGGAACTCAGTATTAGTTGTCTAGAGCTCCATGAATACGTTGGAAAATCATCTACGGCGCCTAGATCCATATGCCCAGTATCAACAATGGTTTGAAGGAAAGGTTGAGGACAATCAGAGAATATTACCCTTCTTCAGTCGTAATATCTTAGACTGCGTGAGATATCTTCTTCGTCATATTGCCAATCGAGATGATTTCGACTCCTCGCCGTGCAGTGAATACGACCAGGACGGACCGAGAATATTTTCAGAAATGCATACTGCTGACTGGTTGGTGGGGAGTTCAAGTAAACTCTCCTATCCTCTGTGAAGTGAAACGTTCCTGACCTTTTATAGGAAACATTCCCAAAAGGGGCCACTCTAGTTAACATCATCGGGATGTCAGATCAAACCCATCTCACAAGCTTTTCTGGAGACAAGAAAGCATGGCCTGTCTATATTTGAATCGGAAATCTTCCATCGACCAGGCCCAATAGACCAGGATCCCTCGCAGTTCTTCTTCTTGTATTTCTGTCAGTTGCCCTGAAACTGGCTGGTACCTGGTAGACAAATAAACTGCCAAGAGAGATCAATGCCGACACACCACAAGGTGTCTTCCAACTTATCTTTGAACCGGTGAAAGTCACAGCTCTCGAAGGTGTACCAATAGATTGTGCTGATGGCAAGATCTGGAGATACTTCCCAACCTTGTCTGGCTGGATTACTGGCCATATGAAAAATGTTTTCCTCCCCGGAATCAAATCAAACGCCTGACCCAAATGCGAGGTCCTAACTGAAGATCTAGGAATTCCTTGAGTGCATCATCGAGCTAGAGATTACACCAGATATAATGGTTACCAGTGAGAAAGTGAGACCCACCGCACCGAGATGGCACTTGCCGGGATACACTTGAAACACTTGGTATCAAGATTGGCCAAAATGGTTTTCACGGCCTTGACCGAGTTTCGCCACCAGATCTGCACAAGCCGGATATGCTACATACAGTTTATTTAGGACTCTTCAAGCATATGATCGACTGTATAAAAGGATTTCTCAAGAAACATGCCCAACAACAATCGTTTGACGATCCCTGGAAAGCTTTGCCCCCTTACCCGGGATTATAGGTCCCCAAAAAGGGCTGGCGCAAGGTCACCCAGAGGCAAGGTAAAGAGATGAGTAATCACTCGCATTGCCTATTCGGTGACTCGCGGTGACATTAAGACGGCCTGATAGTACTCAGGTACAACCTTTCAGATGTGCGCTAACCAGCGTCAGATCGCTACTGGACTTCACTATCATGGCACAATATCGATGCCACATATCTGAGACTATAGATTATATGGAAGAATCCGCGACAAGATTTCCTGAAACGAAAGAGATCTTCTTACAATTTGCGGTATCTAAACGGACGCAGGCAAAGGTGGATGAATGGAGCAGGGAGCTACGCCGGGATTGAAACTAGTTCAACCAGTTTGTCACAAAATCACAGAGGCGACTGGCGCGTGACGAAGACTGTGAAGAAGAGAACGACCAAGGTATGAAATTGATACATGCTGAATCTAATTTCAACTTTGTTAAGATACCTCTGAATACCCACTTGCGCGACCACATCTACCAGTTTGGTAATATTCTGATGTATTCTCCTGAGTTTCGAGAGCTTGCAGACAAGGAGCAAATCAAACATGGTTGGCGACGTTCCAATAAAGTTCACACAGCCCAAGAGATACTGAAAAGCTATGGGCGATAGAATCCCATCCGAATGAGACTTCTGAACCTAGACTTCCTTGGAGATGCAGGCCTAGAACTCGCAGCTGACGTACACGATCATTGTGAGAAAACGAGAACGTAGCAACAGAGTCGTCGGGTTCTGAAAGGGTGTGGTAAAGATATCCGCCATGTAATTGATTGCGGCAGAGTATGTGATATACCCCCGTAGACAATTCGTTCTGAATTGATAAGATATACCCGACTTTACCATCCCCACCTGCAATGACTCCGGGAAGACACACGGATCATGCGCACCATACCGATTTAACTTCTAACGCAACTCAAAATCCCGGTGCTCACATTCCTAGAATCTGAGGTTTAAGACTTACACAGGGCTGGATGCACAGGGTGTGGGCTCTTCCGGAATCACAGGAGTAGGAATGATTGTGTTTGGATACAGACCGCTGAGGAGTGTATGTATGGCACGCTCCGAGGTTGTCTCCCACCCAGGCTTCTGGCTCTATTCAAAATCAGAGACTACACAAAGCAGTATACTGTCCAGTCCCGCTTGGCTGTTCAATATATGAGTATAGTGAATCAAGGATGTCCTTTGGACAAAGATGGCCTAGTTACAGTTGCGCTGAGCGACTCTAGCCGGGAGTTCACAATTGTAGATATTGGGACGATCATGAGCCTGGCCTATCTCATACCGGAGACAGACCGTCGCTCACTTGTGAACAACCCTATAGATCTAAGGATGTTCAACAAGATCTATTGAAAGCACAGACCCCCGTCTTGAAGACGGGCATGGAGATGTGTTAATAGACCAAGATGGAGATGTGTGAATATAGACTGATACTCAAAATTGAAATCCACGAGCGGTGTAGCCATAACGAGGGCTACGCCATCCGCGCCCTGTAGATACAAATAGATGTACTACATAATCAATAAAAATAATCATATGCAAACTATCAGGCGTGTACGAAACAGGTAGCTAGATGCGATATATGTTGAGGGCCATGTCTAATTCGCAATAAAGACGTCCCAAGCATGCTCAGATGTGACAGGAAATCAAGCCCCGTAGTAGAGGCACCAGGATGAGATACGGAAGACAGACAAAATCTGGATGCGGACCCAAGCAAAACAGAATCACGAGTGCAGTCTGACAGGACGATTGTGGGCGTTGCACCCAGAGGTAAAGTGTATCCTGGAACGGCGTCAGGACGCACAGGACACATCTGTATATCCTTATATGGCGTCTGGACGCAGTGGATGCACAGGACGCAAAAGCAACGTCTGATACGTCCGGACGTGACGCCGGCGCATCCGAAGCCTCATCATTTTGTGCTGATGGAGGGAGGGAAACAAAAATGGAAGATATAGTTGCAAAGACTTAAAACAATATGGGAGCAAGCCAAAAGGACATTTAACACATTAGAGGATGTTTAGTAGCAATTCGTAATACGGAAATTTACATACAAATAGAATGTCTTGTTGAGCCGAATCTGCCAGTGAGCTGATGGGCATGTCCTGGAGGAAGGGCTCCTGGTTACGAGCAATTGATGGGTGTGGTCGAGCCACAACTTTGCAACAGTTAATGGACCTCTGGACACTAAGAAGATAGCATTATCATGAAGTTGCGAAGATCAGGGCGTCATTACGTCGGCTCCCATATAATCCTTACTTTTCTAAGACGCCTTATAATTTCATTTATTACTACTTCTATTCTACACCCACACCAATAGTCTACCACTCTCACCTGGAATAGACCTTCAGGTAACGGACATTTTGATGATTCAGGATCTTTGTGTTGGAAACCATGCTGCTCGCCATACTCTCAGGATACTTCCTTTGTCTTTAGATAGCTTCCGGGGACGCGCTTTGCCTTCGGGCATGAGGAGGCTTCGGACTCGGGCATGGGAGGCTTCGGGTTCGAGCGTGTGTTTGTACGGTCGAGGAAAGTATTTCCTAAGTAGGAATGACGCGATCGGACAAGAGATGGAAAGGCTGTAAGAAAGGCCGGAAACGAAGAGAGGTGGGTGTGAGAAGGTTTAACACCCGGAAAATGGGTATGAGGATGTATGAACAACGGTGTTTGTTCATACATGAGAGTTGGGAAAAAGAGCGGAGATTGTATGCAGTGATGTTTGTATCTGCATTTTGTTAGCATGAGATTTCGGAAAAGTTGGGAAAGGAGGAGACAGGGGCACATCCTTTCCTGATTGGAAAGGATGATATATACTTATCCTTTTGTCCTTGGTTAGATGGTTGTTGTTGAGTGTCGTGGATGCGAGAGACTGTTGTTGTTAGTGAAGAGATTTTTCCCCCTTTCCTGTCTGCGATCGTATAGGTGTGAGTTCCTTGGCCTTTGCCGTTTCGTTCTGTTGTCGCCATACTGTCGTCGCCGTCGATCCTAGTTTAATACTTTGTGGACTATTGCGCAGAATACTGCTCAGTTCTGTCAAAAAAATTAATTACTTTGTTTGCTATATGATATTCATCGGAGCTTTACAGATATATTTCACCAAGTTGACGTCCAGGCTGCCCCGGGCTGAGTCGAAGGTATATTATCTCAGACAGGTGCAAGACACTCTTGAGATTTGTTAAAACTGAAAGATACTGGGCTCTGCAGGTCTGGGCTCTGCACCCTCGCAGGCTCTAGTCCGAGTGCCAGCTCCGGTAAGTTATCTAGACCAGCTAGACTTGAGGCCAGCATCTGCAGGGCCAGCCCACTGGCCATCTGGCTGTAGTCACAGAACATATTAGTTGTCTGATATCTTTTCTGAATATTTAACTCATAATCGAGATGCGTGGTAGAATTGTACGAAGTCAGTAATTATTTGGTAGCTCAGTGTGCATTCCTTCTGGATAACTGACACAGAAGTTCGGCTTCAACTGCATAATAATAATCGTCAAACCTTCTCTCCGTTTCTTCAATACCTGATGCCCATTCTGCATATGTTCCGTAATAGTTTGATGTAAATTCGTCAGCATCAGTTCTTATGTCGGCTTGGGCATAGCCTGCCATGTGTTCCTTTGTCGGGATAGAAGATCTTTGATGCAAGATTAGCTGTAAGATCAAAGAAAATTGATGCCAATTGTCTGTATCTGACCTGCAACGGTGTCAGATTTGAAGTCTGAACGGTCCTGATAAACAGTTGCATGCTACTGTGGAACTGGTTGGCAGAGGATTAGACATGTCAGGCATACTGTCGGATCATTCATGATGTTGACAAATTCAGCATCCGGTATTCAAAGTGCTCTCATGCCATTGAATTACTTGCCGTAAATGGCATCGGTAATTGTTGGAGATTGAGGATTTTAGGCTGCTTACCACCTACATACTTTTGTTCCTGCATAAGATGAAACGCAACTACCATATAGCCAAACAGACAGTTGCTTTGATAGTGTTCCACCACTGTTAGCTTCACATCATCCTACACCGCGATCCTGCATAAGGGATGCAAGAGGATCAAACAACGATCCGCCCTCAAATGAAACGCGAACACAATAGCCGAACATCCAAGATACCCGCGGCCATGAACTCAATCCGAGGCATACCGCATAACTCTACGCTCGGCCAAAAGCATCTACCTCGGATATGTTGCGGTAAAGCGAAACAGAAGGATGATCTAGAGATGGAAAGTGGGAGAACAGACCGGTATGCGCAGGAAGCATGCCCGCTAGGAAGGGTTTCTGTTGATTAGCATATAAGGCAGCCTGTTCTTCCCTTTGCTCGCAGTTTTCAGAATCTCATTGCATTTTTCTATCACTGTTCTACGGTTATCTCTTGTCTTCTCAAAGGTCATTTGTTATTGTGCACGATTTCTTTATATTTTGATTGCTCATTGATATTTCTCTTCTATCACCGCTGTTCGTATTAGTACAAGTTTTGTGCCGTTCGGTAACTTCGGATTGGATCCACTGCACCTAACCGGTTTATCAATTGTCGAAATGTATTCTGGGCTGGGAGGATTGTCAATTCTATTCACTATGCTGAGTTTAGAGTCCGCTCTGGAGAGAAGAGGGGTCAATGGTATGATGACTCAGATACAATCAACCTATCTGGACTAAGGGCACATGAACCGATCATCTTTGAGCAGGCATTAGACCCTTTGAGCGATGGCCTTCAGCTCATCCAGCAGTTCGTATTGATTTTGCATCTTGTTTTTTATATAATATATCTAATAAGCGTGCACAGTGGTATGTTTTTGACCTATCTGAGCTATTAGGTACAAGATTGCATCTTTGGTGATAGCTGACCACACTTACGATATCTGTCCTCTTCTTGGATGGTTCAATATTTCCAGCATCGGCAATCTCATCTTTAGCCCTATTCCAAACTCAATACACCTCCGACACCAAAGCAATGATGTTGGGAAGTGGGTCAGCCAAAAGTGTGTAACATAATATTAGAGTCATCGCAAATCTTAGTATTTCTCCTTCAATACATGGTAAAGTGTTTCATCTGGAATTAATTCTATGCCGTACGGTAACGACGCGACGATAGGTAGCTACAATAACTACCACCTTGGCCAAAATCGTATACCAGGAGGTAGTCAAAGGTGGTATGGTTTAGTATACTTAGTATTCAACGAAGCTGGTTAGCCGTGGGCTAATTGGTAAGGGTCACATGACTTTGTAGTAGGTGACGTGTTCAACTCTCCAAGGGGCAGAGTTAGTTGATGCGTAACGCCAATGTTTATTACGTGCAAGATTCAAGAGCAATTGAGTAGGAGCTAAACATGGTTACACCGCATGCGGACTCCTGAGTAGGAAATGTCCAAGTTACACTACCTTCACCGGCAAAGTCATCCTGGAACTTAGAGGTCGATTGCGTGACCTTGTATAGGCACTTAGATGTTGTTGGAAGCACACGCATCTGCGCCGGGAGGCCCCACGCCGGTATAAAAGGTGGCCCGAACATACTATTGAAGTTGTGTGGGTTTTGCTAACACCCCCCTCAGGCCCCAGCGTTGGGACGGTGCGTCATAGGCAGATGGCTGTGTAGTTGCTTGTTTGCTAGTTAAAAGAGGTCATTGGAGCAGCTGCCATAACACGGTATAAGCCGTCACCGTCCGTCTGACTAAATGTCCTTAGCGGGATATATAAGAGGAGTATGGGTAACCGCGAAAATGGGGGTCGCCCATAAATGGTCTCTCCGGCACCTAGGAGTCTATCAAAGCCTACAGGTAGTAGGGTAGTCTTCCTAGTAGTACTTAGGTAGTCCACGGAGGCCAGGAGCCTTCGGGACAAATACCTCAGTAACCAGCCAGGACCTTCTCCCAATGATTTGTAGCATTACTATGGGTGGTTATTGGACTATAGAGGTATGAGTCTTATCACGGTAGAGTATGTCCCGAGAGGCTGTGTAAGGGTAGCGTCCACTTAGCCAACCATCGGCTACATCTCACCGGGGGAGCTTGCATGTCAATTTCTCACATTGGAAAGTCGAGTAGATTAAATGATGGACTGCATCGTTGGTATAGACTAAACTACCACTGGGCCCGTGAGTCCACCACCTAGGTATTGACTCCGGTTGTTGTCATAACAGTTAGCCAGTGGCATGACTTCGATAGGAAGAGCTTTTCCACATGCGGATGTATTGGAGATGCATTGAAGAAACTCATATCCCATTGACGGAGTTAAGTGTACCCGAGTTGGTCCAACACTTCCAGCAGGATAATTCCTGATGGAGGGTAGACCTCAGACAGACCCTGAGCAGGACAGGGTGCTGGCATAAGGTCGGAGTAATGGTGAATGTCAAAGGCTTAAATCTGATATTTACATAAGTTTAAGAGTTTGGCATTCTACTTTGATAAGCAACTTTCCTCGAGTGACCTTATTGAGTGAAGGTTTCAGCTTAACGATATCAAGTTTTACCGTTTGATTCTTTTGAATTATTTACCTAATCTTTATCTTCGACTTTGAGTGTATGGTGCGGTCGCATCCTTACCGTTCACCTCTATATAGGGTGCCCCCATTACTGCCTATCGTTACACGAACCATCTTCTCTACCCCTGCGGCGATTGAAATCTCAACACCAGGGAAATCATCGTGGGATCTACCACCCCCCGCTCTCCTCGCCATTGATGGCTTCTGCCTAGGGGAGTGATGCCATAACCCCTCCTCTCCCTCTGGGGTCTACCCTCTCCTCTACGGGGTTCTCGTTCCTGTTCATCGTTGACACCCGCTCATGAACTTTGGTTCTCCCCCCTTACCCCGCACTTCCTTTGCCCCTCCCTTACGTTTTGCAGGGTTGGCATTCCATTCTCATCGCTCACGGTCGGCGCTCTGCTTTCCAAGCCCTTTGCGAAGTACCTTTCCGTGTCGGTTGTGTGGCCCTGTCGGCGAACACTTCGGTTAGTAACTTCAGCACCTGATACTCATTTCGCATTCGGAAAAGCATCGTCCGCGGTTACCCTAGTTGGTTGTGCCAAGTGTTTGGACTAGTCCTTCCTCCACATATCCTCCTCTCTCCACCGTCTTGGTCTTCGTCCCGTTGCTCGGTTACAGCTACATCCACCCCCCCTCTTCCCACCCCCTGAACTGGCACCTTACTGCTCCCGGCCCGCAGTCGATATTTGGTCACTATACAAACACACACCTTTGTTACGCCCGTCCTGTTGGCCGTCGTTAATGCCATTTTGGCATACCCAGTGGCAACCCTCTGAGTCTCCTCCCTCCACTACCCCATCCTGCCATCGGGCACCGCTTTGTTCACCGGCACCGCTCCGTCGTGCTGGTTCACACTCTCACTTTCTAGCTCAGGCTGATGCACGTCACTTATCAGACGTACTTTTCCTTTGTCTGGGGTTCATACATTTCTTTTGTTCACCCTCTCGGTTTTTGCAGATGTCGCTAAGGGTTCTCCTCTCCTTCCTGCTTGTTTCTTTCCTTTGTACTTCCTTCGGGTGTACGAGTATGTGCGTAGGATTTTGTTGGGCGATAGGCGAGATGTGTGGTTAGTCTGATAACAGATGGACTTGGGGGTTTTGATGTTTCCTGGGGTGAGGAGGCCATGGTTTTTGTTGGCCATAGCGTTAAAGCTGAATGCTGTCTTTGTACCTGTTTTTCTTTTTTTCTTTTTTTTTTTTTTAGTATCATTTTAGTATTGTTTAAGGTACAAACTCCCCATCCTCCGTCTCCTCTACACACCCGGCGATTGAAATCTCAACACCACGAGATTTTCACCACTTTTCCCAACTCCACCCCCCGCTATGGGTTCGCCCTAGGGGCTGGAGTGCATCTCCCCTTACCTTCTCCTGCCCTGAGGTTTATCCCTTTGGGCTTTCTTCACTCAGGATTGCTGGATTTCGTCTTCTTTTGATGATGTTTCCCCTTCGTACCCCGCTTTGGCTCTACCTCGCTTAGGGCATTTGCACGGTCAGCAACACTCTCCTCACCGCCCATGCTACAGACGGCGGGGTACACACTTTGCATTAAGAGAAAACCTTTCAACAGGCCACGGTCGATTTCTCTACTCTCTTTATCTTTAAGAGGCTGCCTAGTCAAGACACGAACGCGATTACCGATAGTTTCTACGGCACAGAGTTGGGTCTACCCGTCTTGCTTCTCCTCTCCTCACGGTTGGATCGGCTGGCACCCTACTGCTTCATCACCTTTTTGGCTGGTAACCACAACTACCTGGCTGGTATCCATAACTACTTCTTCACCTTCGGACTATAACCACGGTCCATCACGGCCTGCCTCTGGGAGGATGGTATTGCACTATCTCCTTCCTCTTTTGCGAGTGTGCGGCCAAAATAGATGGCATCATTAGCCTCCCCAGGACTTCGATCATGCCGAGCCTGGCCCCTCCGCGCTGAGTGTGCGGACTTTTCAAGTGGTCTCCGCTACGTTTGCTTTTTGTTTTTCTTTTGTTCGGATGATCGTGCCATGGGTTTTCCTGACTCTTCCTGCTTGTTCTTTGCTTTGATTCCTTTCGTCTATTTTCTTAGCTAGTCCAGGGTTTCTTGTTGGGGGCGAGATGTGCGGTTGGTTCCATACCCGAGGGAGTTGGGGGGTTGGCTTTTTCCCAGGGGTAGTTGGGGGTTTTTTCTATGCTATAGCGTAAGCTGCAGGTAGGATTTTGTACAAATAAACAATAATCATATGATTCAAAAAAAAAAAAAAAAACAGGTACAAACTCCTGTATGCAGATCGCTCTAAGACAGGAAAAACCTCCACCTACAGTCCATCCCGCATCCCTAGTGCTAAAACCCTCTGACCCTGCCCGACACCAAAGCGTCCCGTACTATGGGTAGAAACTACAGAAGAGCGCACAGGCCTGAATACAACGGACCAAAAAACCTCCACAGACGTGCAGCCTATAAGAATACTCCCCACCCCAAGAGTGAACAACCAAGGAAAGTACAGAAACCTCACAAATCTCAAGGAAGAAAAATCCCAGCCGAACCCATAAGCAACCCACCTATAGCCCACGACTGGTCCCATTCTGCCGCAGCATGGGAGGGGGCAAGGAGCCAGCAGGACAAAGCCGTAGGACAATGATCACACACTAAGAGGTACCTATATATGTACCTGGGGCTGTTACGTCCCGGACACAAGGGCAGACAAGACCAGCAAGAGAAAGATCGGTAACCGAAACCAACACAACGGAAGTGTGTGGTAGTGCCAAGTAGTGACCGTAGGCCCACCGGAAACGAGACCAGAAGGGAGTGGATGTCACCCGGAGGCAACAGAGGCGGCAGGCATGAAGCCACTACCCCAAACACAGGCAAAAGCCACGCACGCAGCCATGCCAATCACCCAAGCCCAGAGATCAGAAGGGAACAGTGGCCGAGGGTGTAGATGCAGGAGGGTGCCAGCCAGAGAGCGAAGTAGTAGGGTGCAAGCCGATCCGACCGTCGGGAGGAGTAAAGAAGCCGGGGTAGACCCAAACCGAGAAGTGCGAGGGAAGGTGACCGAAGCAAGATCATGACTTTTCGACGATGCCGACTGTACCAGACAGGGCTCTCAGGAGATAGTGCAATACCAGAGAGCAGAGCCACCGGGGCCACTACTTCACTGATAGCCCGAGAGTGCGACCGACCTGTTGACGAGGTAAGGGAGTTGCCGACGGTGCAAATGCTCTAGGCGAGGTAGAGCAAGTGCGGGTTAGGGCGAGGAAACATCATCAAAGAAGACGAAATCCATCACCCAGAGTGAAGAAAGCCCAAAGGGATAAGCCTAAGGGGAGGGAAGTGTAGAGGAGGTATGACTCCACCCCCTAGAGCGAGCTCATGGCGGGGGGTGGAGAAAATAAAAGTGGTCATAATCTCATGGTGTTGAGATTTCAATCGCCGGGTGTGTAGAGGAGACGGAGGATGATGGCTGTCTTGGTACCTTTTTTTTTCTTTTTTTCTTTTTTTTTTTTTTGAATTATGTGATTATTGATTTAAGTACAAAATCCTGCATGCAGCTCGCGCTATGGCATATAAAAAACCTTAATTCCCAAAACTAACAAATGAAATAACAAAATTCAAACAACGCGTGCATAAACTCTCCAAGCGGGATCATCAGAACCCTGTTGCATCGCCATCGATGACTAACAAAAGAAAAGTAAAGTAAAGCCCTCCTCATAATTCATAAGAAAAACACACATCAGTATTGAAAACCTCCCCGCCCCAACCTGCCTACTGCCGCAAACAAACAGGAACAAAAGAAACCTCTAAAAAGTATAGAAAATACCCTGAAGAGAACCTCAAGCAGGGGAGTTAGAAAGTGGCAATACCTAGAAGGCTGGAGCCAAGCTAGGGAGATAAGTGTTAAGCACTTTCTGAGCCGGGATCCGGCTCAGGAGTCACAGTACTGGCTCGAATGCGCAACATGACTGGAGGAAAACCCGTGCGAGTAGCGTAGAGATACTCCGCTAACCCTCTAAGGAGGGGAACCAAGAGCCAGAGGGGACCGTCAGGGCGAATGTCATCCACACCTGAGAGATGGGTGAGGCGAGGGTGAGCCTTAGCGGGGCAATGGAGAATCGCGTGTTGGAAGGACTCATCCTCTTCCTCACACAAAGGGCAGAGGGTGCTGGAGTCCCTGTTCCTCCAGGATATATGTGCGGCAAGGTAGCTGGCACCCGAACGCATCTGGTGTATGCGGCCACACATATATCGAGGAAGGCCAGTAAAGGCATGGGGAGTGAGGCAGGCACCATAAGGGTAGTTACAGGGCACCGGTGGACTGATATCCAGCCAGTCAGCGAGGAGCGATTGTATCAGAGGAGTTCTGAGCGCTTGGTAGGTGACGGAGGGTACCCTCGACAGCGGTTGCGCTACGACATCGGTTGAGGCGAGCGGGAGGATAGAGATTTCCTCAATAAGGTCTGGGACCTCGTGACATAATGCGTCTAGTGGTAGGTGTTTGGCAGAATTCACTGCCGGGCCCAGCCATGAAGTAAGGTGAACGGCTTTGGAGGAGCCTCAGAGGCGGAAGCGATGATCGTCCGCTGAACGACCATGGTCCCAGGTGGGCACAAACTCGGGTATCGCGGCGGTAGCATGGTTGAATTCCGAGGGGCCGCAAACCAAACGGAGGGCAGCTGACCGACGGCGATGTTTGCAAATGGAGGAAATGGGGGGTAGCCAAGCTTCCCGGTACAGAGCGCCAAGGGCAGTGGTGTAAAAACAGTTTGTTGTCAACCGGAGCACGCCATGCCAGAACGAGTTGAGTTTCTTAAGAGTCGCCGCATCCGGAACAAATAGGTCACAGCCACAGGTGAGAATCGGAAGGATGGCGCCGAAGACTAGCTTCCTGTTGCACCAGAAGGAGAGGCCTTTGCCAGCTGCACGGAGCTGACGGATTGAAGTAAAAGACGCTTTTGCAAGTGCCAGTCGTCTCAGGAAATGAACGGAGGAGTGAATGGTAGGTGTGAGCCAGTAGCCAAGCCACCTCACAGCTTGAGAGGGAGGAAAAAACATGTCGTTGATCACTATGGGGGCGAAGGAAACATCTGAGCGGTCTTTTGGAGTCCTCTAGTGAATGAGTCCGGTTTTGGGGAGAGAAAAAGCCAACCCCAGGTCGGCACCCCGCCTCTGGATGATGTCGAAGAAGTATTGAAGAGCGCGGATATTGGAACGAACAGAGTCCGAGCCGCCCGTTATGGTGAGGTCGTCGACATAGGAAATCGCCAGACCTTGGGGGATAGTAGGGTGGAGGCTGGCTATATAAAGCACAAAAAGAAGAGGAGAAATGGGCGAGCCTTAAGGGGTGCCAACCTCGACCGGGCAGAAAACCTTAGGCGCACCTTGGAAGATAAGTCGGCATTGGCGTTTGGAGAGGAAAGACTTGATCCAGGCAACCAGATAGGCGGAGACACCTACTTTGGTGAGGGCATTGCCCAGCTTGTTAGCGCAGACATTGTCAAAACCTCCTTTGATATCCAGGAAAAGAGTTGATACTTTGCAGGAAGCAGCCTGAAGTAGGCGAACCTCATGGGTAAGAGTAGCGACAGCGTCGAAACAGCCCAGACCGGCTAAGGAACCAGACTGATTGGGGTGCAAGAGACCAAGGGAGCGGGCGGCGGAGGCGAGACGAAGAGCAGAAAGTCTTTCGAGGATTTTGGAAACAGTTTCGAGCAGGACTATGATGCGGAAGGAAGCAGGTGTACGGTAATCAGGTTTGCCTGGTTTGTCCAGAACAATGCCGTTGGCCTTCTTCATGGCTAGGGGGTGGTATCCGTGGGTAAGGGGGGGAGTGAAAAGAGCTGGAAGGAGCAGCTCATTGGCCTTATGAACCTGCTTCCAGATAGAGTAAGGAATACCACTTGGGCCAGGGGCTGACGTGTTGGAGGATTTTCGAAGTGCGGAGGACACTTCTGCTGGTGAAACCGGGGGGACGTCCTTAAACGCAGGAAGGATGAGAGGAGGAGGAGGAGAGGGCCTAGGAGGGAAGAAATGTTGTAGAAGTGTATTGTTAATTTCGGTGGGAGAGGAGGCGTTCTCAAGCGTGGGGAACCAATCCGGCGCCCTGCCGGCTGCAATCCTACGAGCATCCCAGACCGAATTGGAGTCGACGTTGGCCAGAAACTGCCACCAGTGGACTCTCTTGGCCGTCTGGATCGCGTTGAAATACATGTTCCGAGCTGCACGGGCCAGGGCGGGCGAGGACTGATTCTTCCTCATGAGGCGGGTTGTATGGTGATGGATGCGTTGTAACTGTGTGAGTTCTGGAGTCCACCACGGCTTAGAGCAGAAGGACGGGCGTTTGGTTGGGGTGTTGGAGGTGATGAGGTGCGTGATTATGGCGAGGGAGTCGTCGAACCACAGGCCGAGTGAGTTTGGAGTGGGGAGAGCAGGGGGGGCTACAAGTGTAAGATCGGTGAGCAGCGGGGAAATGTGATCCCAATCCGTGAGTTTCCAATTAAGGCCCCTGGGCGGAAGCTTTAGGAGCGGAGTGGAGAGAATGATTGAGAGGGCGGTGTGGTCAGAGCTGGTTGGCGGGAGGGAGGGGTTCCAGGAGGAGAAATAGGGGAGCAAAGCACTGTTGGCAAAGGACAAATCAAGTACTGCAGGGCGGTGATTAGAGGTGACCGGGAACCTGGTGTAGACTCCGGGAGTATTGAGGAGAGAAAACAACAGAGCTGACGCCCTGTCAAAATAAGGGGAACTTATAAACTGATAGTAGCCGGAAAGGAAACGAGTTGGGTCGGAAATCAAATGATGAATGTTGAGGTCCCCAAGGACAAGTGAAGGAAAATCATGCTGCGGAAACAAATCCACCGCAGAAACTGACCTAGTGTGACCATCAGGAATAGAATAAGCATTGTACAAACAAAATAAATTATGAGAGGCATCAAAAAGTCCCTCAGACGAATGAAAATTCACTGCCATGAGGTCGCCCCTTTCAAAAAACAATGGAAGAATAGAAATAACACTTAATAGCCTTTTGTTAACATAGGTTGCAACTCGAGGCTTATAGTTGTCAGTTGCTGGAGGAAAAAAACATTTATAGTTGCGAAAAGCCGGAGGACAATTCCTCCAAAGAGGAATGTCCTGAAGAGCCACAATATGAGGAGAGCTTTCTACCGAGGTAAAAAAACTAAAAAGAGTTTGAAAAACATTACTGCTACCAAGACAATTATGCTGAACAATGGAAAGATTTAAACAACCAGGATAATGGAATGATTGGGATGGCGAAGGACTCTGTGTTAGGGCTGGGCTTCTCGACATCTAAAGATCCATGTGGAGATCGGTCGGCGCGGGCTCGCTCCAGTCGGCACGGGTGCTAGCTCTGAAGAGGGTGCTGCCTGCACCAAAGAGGTTTCTGTGGGGGAGGGGGGCGGCAAGGCTAGAGTGGGCGGAAGCGCTGCGAAGCATTTTAACCGTGTCAGGTTGGGTAGATTCGCTAGTGGGAGGTAAACGAGGACCGTGTCTGGCTGGAGTGGCCGGTACAGTTGGGTGAACAGGTGGACCCTGAGGGGTGGTTTGGGGCGGGCCCACCTCGGGGGCATCGGGAATGTCTTGGTCCCTAGGAGGATGGAGAGCAGAGGGGATTTCGCGGCGGATGGGACAGGTGCCATCGAAAAAGGCGTGGTGACCACCACAGTTGATACAGAGAGGGGGGGAGGCGTTGCAGCAACCCACGACTGACTTCTCAAAGCCCCCTTTCGGGCAGCTTTGGTTAGCACATCTGTGGGCGGAGAGGTGATGGAGGAGAGTGCAGATAGGGCAAGCTTGTGCCTCTTCTTTGCATAACGGAGCAGAGTGGCCAACACGCGAGCACTTTCGGCACTGCGTGGATTTGGAGGCATAGTAGGCGGGGGCGACTGTGCGGGCGCGGCAGAAAGGTCGAATGGATTCCCCGAACCGGGAAAATGTGGAGTGGGTCGACTGCCATGACCCCCGAGGTCGTGCGCTGCTCAGCCCTTTTTACCGGATCTGACTGTATAAATCTAGCCCCAAATATGGGGACGTCAATAGCATTGCTGATTGATTCAAGGAGTGAGGGGAAGAGGTCAGTAGGCTCGTGTGGGAGAATAGAGAGAGGAAGATTGTGGATGAGAAGCTCCACACTTGTGGGCGCTTCCCTGAAAACCTGGAACGGATTGTCACCAACCGGGAAGCTCTGATTGAGCTTCTTAGTCATTGCATTAAAGAAAGGAGAGTAAGTGGAAGACGGGGTGTAGGGATTGGCTGTCAGAGTGACAGCCCCATTGCGATTAACCGAGGCAGTAAGGGAAAGAGGTAGAGAGCAGTTGGCCTCTTTAAGTAAAGCGGCCATGATGTCGGGAAGGGTAGCATTCATGATGAACGAATCGTTCGGGAGGGTTGGAGAGGTACGGGGGCAAAGAAATGAAGTTGAGCAGCTGGGAGCGGTGGGGGTCTTTTGGGGACAGTACTCTTGCTTGACGCAGCGACTTGTGCTGCAGTGGCGTTCTTCTTGCCCTTACCGCCCTTCCTGGTAACCTCTGCCCAGGTTTGTTCTTGGGGCTGCGGGGGATCAGAAACAGTGAAACCGGGGGGAGGACCGGTATGGAAGAGCGAGGTGGCTGGGTAACACTCCGAGTAGAGTTTTGCTTCCTCTGATTGGGGGTGGCGAGAGGCGAAGAGGATAGCCGCTTGGGGTGAGTCCGGGTGGCGTTTCGCGTATGTGTCCTGGTTGCCATATCATTTGTCCTCAAAGAGGAAGTGAAAGTCCGGGGCGGCGACCGTGCGAGACGTGAGGCGGGTGGCGAGTTTTTTCTTCTGCTGAGCAGGGTTGGCTTGGACAGCAGTGGGGGGAGGGGGTGGCGCTTGGGGTAGCAGGGGTAGCACTTGTGTCGCGCGGTGTGAAGATAGAGCAGCAACACGAGAGGACAAGTCCTGGAGGGACGCCTCCAGGTTGGATGTGGCTGGTGGTGAGGGGGTGGCTGAGCGCTCTGCCTGGGCAGAGGTGAGGGACTCAACCTGTGAAGTCCAGAAGGTAACAGAGGCACCAAGGTCATTAACCATGGCGATGAGTTGGGCGAGAAGGGGGGACATAGCGAGTGGGCTATCGGGGAAGGTAGCGGCGGACGCATTGTAGACAGTAGGGAAAGAAGCCGGGTCAAGGCGAGCGAGCCTGGCAGCATGCCCAGGAATGTTGGCGACATTGTCAGCCTCCCCGGAGAGAGAGGCGTGACTGGACTGGGACGACGACAAGGGAGAGATAGGATCAGCCCTACAGTCTTGGGGAGAGGAGGCAGAGCGAGAAGGGCCGACAGCCGAGGCCGGGCCTGCACCAGTGGAAGCGAGTGGGGTAGCCGACATCGGGACAAGGCCAACAGGCCAGGCCGGGGGACAGGGAGGAGGAGAGAGAAAACAAAGTCAAACTACCAGTTCGACTTTTCAAGAATAAAAATCCTCTCAGCAAAGGTGAAATATATATTTCACTTGAAGTTGAAGCCCAAGTGAAAAGCCAAAATAGATGTATCGTGAAGAAATAAAGACCAAACCATGAGGTTTATGTTGGCCGAATGCGGAAAGTATTTTAAGCCAGAGGAATATAGAGGGCGCGGAGCATGGCTGTCTTTGTACCTTTTTTTCTTTTTTTTGAATCATGTGATTGTTGATCTAGGTACAAAATCCTGCATGCAGCTCGCGCTATGGCATATAAAAAACCTTAATTCCAAAAACTAACAAAGCAAATAACAAAACTCAAACAACACGTGCATAAACTCTCCAGGCGGGATCATCAGAACCCTGTTGCATTGCCATCGATGACTGACAAAAGAAAACTAAAGTAAAGCCCTCCTTATAACACATAAGAAAACCACTCATCAGTACCAAAAAACCTCCCCGCCCCACCTGCCTACTGCCGCAGTCAAACAGGAACAAAGGAAACTCATAAAACGTATAGAAAATACCCTGAAGAGAAACTCGAGCAGGGGAGTGTGAAAGCAGCAACACCTAGAAGGCCGGGGCCAAGGTAGGGAGATATGTATTAAGCACTTTCTGAGCCCGAACCCGGCTCAGGAGTCACAGTGTTGGCTCGAATGCGCACCATGCCTGGAGGAAACCCCATGCGAGTAGCGTAGAGGTACTCAGCGAACCCTCTGAGGAGGGGGACCGAGAGCCAGAGGGGACTGTCAGGGCCAATATCGTCCACACCTGAGAGATGGGTGATGCGAGGGTGAGCCTTAGCAGGGCAGTGGAGAGTCGCGGGTAGGAAGGACTCGTCGTCCTCCTCACAGAAAGGACAGAGGGTGCTGGAGTCCCTGCTCCTCCAGGATATATGTGCGGCAAGGTAGCTGGCACCCGAACGCATCCGGTGTATGCGGCCACAGATAAATTGAGGAAGGCCTGTAAAGGCATGGGGAGTGAAGCAGGCATCATAAGGATAGGAAGAGGGCACCGGTGGACTCATGTCCAGCCAGTCAGCGAGGAGTGATTGTATCAGAGGAGTTCTGAGAGCGTGGTAGGTGACAGAGAGTACCCTCGACAGCGGATGCGCCACGAGATCGGAGGAGGCGAGCGGGAGGATAGGGATTTGCTCAATGAGGTCTGAAACCTCGTGACATGAGGAGTCTAGCGGTTGGTGCTTGGCGGAATTGACCGCCGGGCCAAGCCATGAAGTAAGGTGTACGGCTTTGGAGGAGCCGCGGAGGAGGAAACGATGATCGTCCGCCGAACAACCCTGGTCCCAGGTGGGCACAGACTCGGGTATCCGGGCGGTAGCAGGGTTGAATTCCGAGGGGGCGCAGACCAAGCGGAGGGCAGCTGACCGACGGCGGTGTTTGCAGATGGAGGAGACGGGTGGTAGCGACGCCTCCCGGTACAGAGCGCCGAGAGCAGTGGTGTAAAAACAATTAGTTGTCCACCAGAGCACACCATGCCAGAAGGAGTTGAGTTTCTTAAGAGTGGCCGCGTCCGGAATAAAAAGGACGCAGCGATAGGTGAGAATCGGAAGGATGGCGCCGAAGACTAGCTTTCTGTTGCACCAGGAGGAGAGGCCTTTGCCAGCTGCACTGAGCTGTCGGATTGAAGTGAAAGAGGCTTTAGCAAGAGCCAGACGTCTCAGGAAATGAACGGAGGAGTCAATAGTAGGGGTGAGCCAGTAGCCAAGCCACCTCACAGCTTGAGAAGGAGGAAAAAGCATGTCGTTGATCACTATGGGGGCACAGGAAACATCTGAACGGTCCTTTGGGGTTCTCCAGTGAATGAGTTCAGTTTTCGGGACGGAAAAGGCCACCCCCAGGCTGGCACCCTGTTTTTGGATGATGCTGAAATAGTATTGAAGAGCGCGGATGTTTGAACGAACAGAGTCTGAGCTCACCGTAATGGTGAGATCATCCACGTAGGAAATCACCAGGCCTTGAGGAATGGTGTGGTGGAGGTTGGCTACATAAAGCACGAAGAGAAGAGGAGAAATCGGAGACCCCTGAGGGGTGCCAACAGCAACCGGGCAGAAGACCTTCGGTGCGCCTTGGAAGATGAGACGGCACTGGCGACCGGAGAGGAAAGACTTAATCCAGGCAACTAGATAGGCAGAGACCCCTCCTTTGGCGAGGATGCTAGCCAACTTGTTTGCATAGACCTTGTCGTAACCACCTTTGACGTCCAGGAAAAGAGTCGATACTTTGAAAGAAGTAGCCTGAAGAAGGCGTACTTCGTGGGTAAGGGTAGCAACAGCATCGAAACAGCCCAGACCGGCCAAGGACCCACACTGATTGGGGTGTAAGAGGCCAAGGGAGCGGGCGGCTGCGGCGAGACGAAGGGCAGACAGTGTTTCGAGTATCTTGGAGACAGTTTCGAGCAAGACAATGATTCGAAAGCAAGAAGGTGTACGGTAATCAGCCTTGCCAGGTTTGTCCAGGACAATACCGTTGGCCTTCTTCATGGCTAGGGGGTGGTATCCCTGGGTAAGGAGATGAGTGAAAAGAGCTGGAAGAAGCCGCTCGTTGGCCTTATGAACCTGCTTCCAGATAGAGTAAGGGATGCCACTTGGACCAGGGGCTGACTTGTTAGAAGATTTTCGAAGTACAGAGGACACTTCCGATGGTAAAACTGGGGGGACGTCCTTGAACGCAGGGAGGATGAGGGGAGGGGGAGGGGAGGGCCTGGGAGGAAAAAAGTGGTGTAGAAGGGTGTTGTTAATTTCGGTGGGGGAGGAGGCGTTCTCAAGGGTGGGGAAAGGGTCTGGCGCTCTGCGAGCTGCTATCTTTCTAGCATCCCAAACTGACCGCGAGTTAACATCGGCTAGAAACTGCGCTTAGTGGACTCTTTTGGCAGATTGAATAGCCTTGAAGTACGTATTTCGAGCCCCACGGGCCATGGCGGGTGAGGCATGGTTCTTTCTCATGAGGCGGGAGGTCTGGTGATGTATGCGCCGTAGCTGTGTAAGTTCTGGAGTCCACCACGGTTTAACGTAGGAGCATGGGCGTTTGGTTGGGGTGTTGGAGGTGATGAGGTGCGTGATCCTGGCAAGGTTGTCGTCGAACCAGCGATCAAGTGTGTGTGGAGTGGGGAGAGCAGGGGGGGGCGTGGGTGACAAATCGGCGAGCAGAGGTGAGATGTGGTCCCAGTCCGTGTATTTCCAGTTCAGGCCCCTAGGCGGGGGCTTTAGGAGCGGAGTGGAGAGAATGATTGGGCGGGCGGTGTGATCAGAACCGGTTGGGGGGAGGGAGGGATTCCAGGGGGAGAAATACGGGATCAGGGCAGCGTTGCCAAACGACAAGTCGAGAACTGCCGGGCGATGATCGGCTGTGAACGCGAACCTAGTATAGATCCCGGGTGTGTTGAGGAGAGAAAACAAATAAGCTGATGCCCTGTCGAAGTACGGGGAACCTACAAATTGGTCGTGATCAGAGAGTAGACGAGTTGGGTCTGAGGTGGAGTCATGAATGTTGAAATCCCCAAGGACGAGCGTAGGAAAATCATGCTGGGGAAATAAATCAACAGGAGAAACGGACCTAAAGTGGCCATTAGGGATAGAATAAGCGTTGTACAAACGAAACAAATTATGAGAAGTATCAAAAAGGCCCTCAGGGGAGTGAAAGATCACTGCCATGAGGTCGCCTCTTTCAAAAAACAATGGAAGAACAGAAATCACAGCTAGTAACCTTTCGTGAACATAAGTTGCCACTCGGGCTTTATAGCTGTCGGTCGCAGGGGGGAAAAAACACTTGTAGGTACGAGAAACAGCAGGACAATTCCTCCAAAGCGGAATATCCAGAAGAGCAACAATATGAGGAGAACTTTCTACCGAAGTAAAAAAACTAAAAAGAGTCTGAAAAACATTACTGCTACCAAGATAATTATGCTGAACAATGGAAAAATTTAAACAACCAGGATAGTGGAATGATTGGGATGGTAAAGGACTCTGTGTTGGGGCTGGGGTTGACGACATTTAAAGTTCCATGTTGTCGTCGGTCGGAGCGGCCTCGCTCCAGTCGGCACCGGTGCTAACACTGAAAAGGGTACTACCAGCACCAAAGAGGTTCCTGCGGGGAAGGGGGGCGGCAAGGTTAGGTTGGGGGGAGGCGCTCCGGACGAGTCTAACGGTCTCAGGATTGGTACATTCGCTGGCGGGAGGGAAACGGGGGCCGTGTCTGGCTGGGGTAGCCGGCACAATCCGAGGAGCAGTTGGACCCTGAGGGGTGGTTTGAGGAAGGCCCGAATCAGGGGCGTCGGGAATATCTTGGTCCCTGAAAGGACGGAGAGCGGAGAGGACTTCGCGGCGGTCGGGACAGATGCCATCGAAGGAGGCGTGCTGTGCTGGCCACCACAGTTGATCCAGAGAGGGGGGGAGGCATTGCAAGATCCTACGACAGACTTCTCAAAGCCTCCTTTCGGACAGCTTTGGTTAGCGCATCTGTGCGGAGAACGGTGATGGAGGAGAGTGCAGATCGGGCAAGCTTGTGCCTCCTCTTTGCATAAAGGAGCAGAGTGTCCAAACAGCCAGCACTTCCTGCACTGGGTGGACTTGGAGGCAGAGTAGGCAGGTGTCACAAATTGTGACTAAGCAAGGCAGATTTCACATGACTAATAGTTATTAGTCATCAGGTATGTTTCTATGACTCACGATTGTGAGTCATAATTATGTTTCACGCTATGTAGTCAGTTGACTCATAGTTCTCACATGACTCGCACTTGCCTGTCATCGTTATGTTATGATTGGTTAATGTTTATATGACTCACGATTGTGAGTCATAATGATGTAATGACTTTCGCGCGTGACTCACATTATGAGTCACGAGTTTCACACAGGTGACGCGCTTCGCGCACCTGATATGTTTTATGTTTTATGATTGGTGTATGTTTGATTTACGGTACGTTGTGCAGTGACTCATATGAGTCATCTGATGGATTTCGGGTATGACTCACTAGGAGTCATGATCGTGTGACTCATAGGTATGAGTCACCAGGGTCAGGGTTATTGCGGGAAGAGGCCTATATAAAGGATCACGACGGGCCGTGGATATAGGATCTTCACGCAGTCATCTAAGTACTTTCTTACAATATACTTTTACCTTTACCTTTATCTCTCGCTTGTATGCAAGTACTCAAAAGCTCTTAGCGTCAGAGCAACCAAGACTTTATTAAGATACGAAGAAGTTCCCTCTACACCTCTCCCCAATCAGACATTGGAGTGAGATACGAAGAAGTTCCCTCTACACCTCTCCCCAATAAGACATTGGAGTGAGATACGAAGAAGTTCCCTCCACACCTCTCCCCAATAAGATATTGGTGTGAGAAATGAAGACTATAAGATAGTCTATCAAAAACTACGCAAGTAATTCGTTACCTGTTGCATAAATAACCACACTGGAGTAGGATTGTTACAGCAGGGGCGACCGTGCGGGCGCGAGAGAAAGGTCGGATGGATTCCCCAAACCGGGAAACATGAAGTGGGTCGACAGCTACAACCACTGAGGTTGTGCGCTTCTCAGCCCTTTTCACAGGGTCTGGCTGCAAGAATCTAGCACCAAAAATGGGGACGTCAATAGCATTGCTGATTGATTCAAGCAGAGAAGGAAAGAGGTCAGTCGGCTCATTCGGAAGAATAGAAAGGGGAAGATTGTGAACGAGGAGTTCGATACTTGTAGGTGCCTCCGGAAAAACCTGAAACGGGTTATCCCCAACAGGGAAACTCTGATTGAGCTTCTTAGTCATGGCATCGAAAAAATGGGAGTAGGAAGAAGACGCGGTGTATGGGTTAGCTGTGAGAGTAACAGCACCATTGCGATTAACTGAAGCAGTGAGGGAAAGGGGAAGAGAGCAGTTGGCTTCCTTAAGCACAGCGGCCATGAGGTCGGGGAGGGTAGCAGTGATAACGAAAGAATCGTTCGGGAGGGTTGGGGTGGCGTGGGGGGCAAAGAAACGACGTTGTGCAGCTGGGACCGGTTGGGATCCTTTCGGGACACTACTCTTGCTTGACGCAGCGACTTGTGTTACAGTAGAGTTTTTCTTGCCCTTGCCGCCCTTCCTGGTAACCTGTGCTCAGGTATGTTCTTGAGGCTGCGGGGGATCAGAGACTGTGAAACCGGGGGGTGGACCGGTATGGAAGAGTGAGGTGGCTGGGTATCGCTCAGAGTAAAGCTTGGCTTCCTCCGACTGGGGATAGCGTGAGGCAAAAAGGATAGCGGCTTGAGGTGAGTCAGAGTGGCGTTTGGCGTACTTGTCTGGGTTGCCATACCATTTGCCCTCGGAAAGAAAGGGAAAATCCGGGGAGGCGACCATGCGAGTAGAGAGGCGGGTTGCTAGTTTCTTTTTCTGCTGAGCAGGCTTAGCTTGGACAGCAGGGGCGGGAGGAGTTGGCGCTTGGGGCAGCGGGGGTGCTACTTGTGTGGCACGGTGTGAGGAGAGGGCAGCAACCCGAGAGGACAAATCCTTGCGGGACGCCTCCAGGTTGGATGTGGCTGGTGGTGAGGGGGTGGCTGAGCGCTCTGCCTGGGCGGAGGTGAGGGACTCAACCTGTGAGGTCAAGAAGGTAACAGAGGCACCAAGGTCATTAACCATGGCAATGAGTTGGGCAAGAAGAGGGGCCATAGCAAGTTGACTATCGGGGAAGGTAGCGGCGGAGGCATTGTAGACAGTGGGAAACCAAGCCAGGTCAAGACGAGCGAGCCTGGCAGCATGCCCAAGGATGTTGGCGACATTGTCAGCCTTCTCAGAGAGTGAGGCATGACTGGACTGGGAAGACGACGAGCGAGAGATAGGATCAGCCCTACGGGCCGGGCGAGAGGAGGCAGAGCGAGGAGGGCCAACAGCCGAGGCTGGGCCCCCACCAGTGGAAGCGAGAGGGGTAGAGGACATCAGGACAAGGCCAACAGGCCAGGCGGGACGACAGGGAGGAGGGGGAGAGAGAAAGTAAAGTGAAACTACCAGTTTGACCTTTCAAGCATAAAAATCCTCTCAGCAAAGGTGAAATATATATTTTACTTGATAATGAAGCCCAAGTGAAAAGCCAAAATAGATGTATGGTGACGAAATAAAGACCAAACCCTGAGGTTTATGTTGGCCGAATGCAGAAAGTATTTTAAGCGAGAGGAAAATAGAGGGCCCGGAGCGTGGCTGTCTTCGTACCTCTTTCTTTTCCTCTTTTTTTTTTTTTTAGACTCATGTAATTATTGTTTAAGGTACAAAATCCTGCGTGCAGCATAAGCTAAGGCATATAAAAAACCTCCAACGACCCCTGGGAAAAAGCCAACCCCCCAAGTCCCTCTGGTGTGGAACCAACCGCACATCTTGCCCCCAACAAGAAACCCATGACTAGCTAGGAAGATAGACGAAAGGAGTCAAATCAAAGAACAAGCAGGAAGAGTCAGGAAAACCCATGGCACGATCATCGGAACAAAGGAAAATCAAAAAGCAAACGAAAAGCAACCACCTTAAAACATCCGATATATTTAATGCGGGGGTGACCAGGCTCGGCATAATCGAAGTCCTGGGGCGCCCAAACGGGCCATCTATTTTGGCCAGACACTCGAAAGAGATGAAGGAGATAGTGCAATACCATCCTCTCAGAGGCAGGCCGTGAGGCACTGTGGTCATAGTCCGAAAGGTGAAGCAGTAGTTATGGATACTAGCCATGTAGTTGTGGGCACCAGGCAGAAAGGTGTAGAAGCAGTAGGGGGCCAGCTGATCCGACCGTGAGGAGAAGATGAGAAAGAGGGGTAGACCCAACTCTTTGCCGTAGAAACTATCGGTAAACGCGTTCGTGTCTGAACTGGGCAGCCTCTCAAAGAAAGAGAGAGAATAGAGAAATCGACCGTGGCCTGTTGAAGTGTTTTCTCTTACTGCAAACCGTGTACCCGGCCGGCTGTAACATGGGCGGTGAGGACAGTGTTGCCGACCGTGCAAATGCTCTAAGTGAAGCAGAGCAAAAGCGGGGTAGGAAGAGGAAACATCATCAAAAGAAGACGAAATCCATCAACCCAGAGTAAAGAAAGCCCAAAGGGATAAACCTAAGGGAAGAATAGAGTAGGGGAGGTATATCTCCACCCCCTAGAATGAATCCCTGACGGGGGGTGGAGTTTGGAACACTGGTGATAATCTCGTGGTGTGGAGATTTCAATCGCCGGGTGTGTAGAGGAGACGGAGGATGCTGTCTTTATACCTTTTTTTTTTTCTTTTTTTTTTTTTTTTTTAATAAAATTATTATTTTTTATGG
>Ga0307509_10000988_pt1 | contig 48798 bp, 49 predicted proteins | sample 10_EM_MG_FD_202245 | JGI IMG/M metagenome (GOLD analysis project Ga0307509, IMG submission 202245) | Populus trichocarpa ectomycorrhiza microbial communities from riparian zone in the Pacific Northwest, United States - 10_EM | ecosystem: Host-associated > Plants > Roots > Unclassified | place... | reverse complement strand
TACACTATGGGCATTTTTTCCACTAAGCCAACAGGATATTTGTGGGAACCCAAATTTCCTGTATGTCCCGTTTAGTATAGCCAGGGATTCACTATAACGAGGTTCACTATAGCCAGGTGCGACTGTATACAATACGCGCACTCTTTTACTTTCCCCCCACTACCCCAACTGCAGGATCAGAACCTTTCTAAAAAATCCCTTCCCTGGGTTATGCTATGGCCTTGGCAACACTACTAAACATCAATCGACCCGGTTATTTTCCCGAGTAAAAATCTTCCGGCACAATCACTACGTCTGCCACCCCGCAACTGTGGGAAATTATGTTCCAGGGCAGACTTTGGACTTTATTCAGTTAATCTATCTTAGACAAGATTACGCAGTTTCACGGAGTCTTGGGTGCTAATTCCTAGGTATCAACAAACTCTTGTTAGCATACGGCGTGCCAAACCTCTCCGGAGAATCCTTACCCAATTCCGTGGCATTCTCGAATGAATTTTTTTCTTTTGTTAAACCCCCTACGGTACTGTTTAAGGGTATAGCACAACTCCTATATACAACCGGTTTCTCCCGAATGACGTGAAACCACCGTTAGAGTTGTACTACCGATACGGCACATATGGTGCTAGGATTCTGAAATCGAACCCCTCCATAAGCCAAATCCGATAACGAACCAGACCAACAACAGAGTTTTCAGTGAACAACTCTACATAGAACTGCTTAAAACCGGCCGCCGCCTCTCAATCCCATGAACCGTTCTCTCTGATAAAAGTGGTTGGTGAGGGGGGGGGGGGCTTTGGAAGAAGGAAACTCACTTTTAAATTTATGCCAAGACGCTGCTTCCTTTTAGGCATCACCAAGCGAAGGAAAACGAGTGAACACGAGGGTCGACTCTTGTTCACAGCCAATTCCAACGGTCTGCTCCTTTTCCACCCCTAGGAAGAGGGTCTGTCTGGCGCTACTATATCACTACTACTGTGGCATCTTTCACATTTTAGCGGGTTTCTGTTCCATCCCGTGCATCATATTGTCAGAGGGACGGCAAGGGTTTGACTTTGATAGATGGCAGTTCCAGAATTTTTTTTTATCGAGCGAGTTAAAAGCTCAGCTAGTCCAGTGCGAGATACAGTAGCTCCCCGCTATGAGGAACGCTAAAAGTTCGGGATATTTTGTTCTTTATAGCGAGGTTTTGGAAGAAATTTTTTGCTGCAAAGACAGTTCGTGTCCGAGTAGGGGTGCAAATTTCCGGAGAGTTCGTTCGTAATAGCGAGGTTTCTCGGATAAACAGTTCAATTATAGCGGGGTGCGACTACAATGTAGCGTCACAGAAATCTAAACAACTAGGAAGGGCTAATTTAGTTGATATTAGACGAACTGTTTGACCCTTGTCACCCTGATCCCCGGCATGGGTTTAGGCTGCTATAATCCACATCCTTACCCTACCTAGTATTCCAACCACGCTGAGCTCTCTAACAGAACCTGAAAGGAGTATACGCCGATGTTTCCTTGAAACAAATGCTCAGAGATAATGTGCGCGATGAAGCAGAATCCTGCTTCTAACTCTCGAATTTTGCCTTCAGTGGTGTCCCCCTCAGCATCTAAGGCTACTTATGCTCCTACTCCAAGAGCCCGGATTGAATATAATCATCACTGTTTCCTATGACCTGTTTCCTTTGGCGATTTCACTCAAGTATGGGTGTATTTAGGGTTGCCATTCCCAAGGAAACCCTCCCTGGGCCGCCGAATTGCTACTAAAAGTTCCCACAGGTGCCTGGGAAATTTGACGGAAACGCCCCTAGCATATTCGAGATGGTTAATATATTTTCAGGAGTCAGAGAGTGAAGGGGGCTATTTACCAGGAAGGGGGAGAGGGGACGTGATATAAGATGGCTCAGCTATTCCACTCCTCAAAGAGAATCATCATGTACATCTTGCGGTAGCTGCACACTCTTTTGTTCACCAGTTACATCTTGCGGTAGCTGCACACTCTTTTGTTCATCAGTTACATCTTGCGGTAGCTGCACATTCTTTTGCTTTGTTTGGAGATCTGCTACCATGAAGGTCACTGCTGCTATTCTTGCTGCGGCGGTTGCACTACCAGCACTTGTTTCTGCACAGGCTGCAGCTTGGGGTCAATGTATGTTCGGTGTCCTTTTCTGAGATTGGTTTTTGATATTACAGCACTAATGGAATGTTAGGCGGTGCTACTTACCCCAGCCCCACAACTTACATTACCGGAGATACTTCTACTGAGATGCAAGATTGTTCGGATATCTGCTCTCTGACTTAAGTTTTGTAATTGCTAATAGTAGGAAACTTTTAGATCAGTCCCAACCCTCCCCCAGCACTGGTGCTGGTCCTGCTAAGACGCAAGATTGTTCGGGCATCCACTCTCCGCCTTAATTTTTGCAGTTGCTGATGGCAGGGAATCTTCAGATCAGCCTCAACCCTCCCCCGACACTAGTGCTGCTCCTGATAAGACCCAAGATTGTTCGGACATCCGCTCTCCGCCTTAGTTTCTGTAATTGCTGATGGCAGGAAACTTTCAGATCATACCCAACCAACCCCCAGCACTAGTGCTGCTCCTACCAAGACACAAGATTGTTTGGACATCCGCTCTCCGCCTTAATTTTTGCAATTGCTGATATCAGGGAACTTTCAGCTCAACCCCAACCAACCCCCAGCACTAGTGCTGCTCCTTCCAAGACACAAGATTGTTTGGACATCCGCTCTCCGCCTTAATTTTTGCAATTGCTGATGGTCGGGAACTTTTAGCTCAACCCCAACCAACCCCCAGCACTGGTGCTGCTACTTGCGCAGGAGCAACGAAATTCAAGTTCTTTGGGGGTGATTATACCCCTTTCTCATCCACAGTTGACGAACTAACGAAAACCAATAGTTAACCAGGCCGGCGCCGAGTTTGCACCCTATAATGTTCCCGGCGAGTTAGGAACTCACTACGCCTGGCCCACAACTGCTAGTATTGATGTTCGCCTTCCGTGAAACGTCTTTGTGGAACGTAGGATGCTAATCTGTTTCTCAGTACTTCCTTGGCATCGGAATGAATACCTTCCGTATTCCATTCCTGATGGAGAGGTTGAACCCACCAGCGCATGGTCTAGCTGGGCCCATGGACGCTACATATCTTGAAGCGTTGAAGAAGGTGTGTTACTGTGACACGGAAATGTATAAATCGATAACTTACAAGTTTATAGATTGCCACCTACGTGACCGGAAAGGGAGGACATGCCATCATTGACCCCCACAACTACGGTCGCTACAATGGCGCGGTCATCACGGATACCGCTGGCTTCGGGACATGGTGCAGGAATCTCGCCAGCGAGTTCCAGTCCGACTCAAACATTATTTTCGGTATTACTCAGTCTTCCCAGTTCATCGTTTCACACATTCTAACCTAGACAGATACCAACAACGAATACCATGACATGGACCAGACGCTCGTCTTCGATCTTAACCAAGCTTGTATCAAGGGAATCCGTGCGGCAGGTGCCACTTCGCAATTGATCTTGGTTGAGGGAAACTCATGGACCGGCGCCTGGAGCTGGGTTTCCAGCGGTAACGCGGACAGCATGATCCACCTGGAGGACCCTAACGACAACATTGCCTTCGGTGAGTCCCCTAATTTCCCGGCACGTTCGAAACACGGCTAAGCAATGACAGAGATGCATCAATACCTCGACTCCGGTAGCCAAGGCACGTCCGAAAACTGTGAATCCTCCACTATTGGTGCCGAGAGACTTGCTGCAGCCACCAAGTGGCTCCAGCAGAACGGAAAGAAAGGATTCATTGGTGAAATTGGCGGTGGAAGTAATGATGCTTGTATCGCTGCTGTCTATGGCGCTCTCTGCCACATGCAACAGGCCGGCGGTGTCTGGATTGGTGAGGCTTTTATCTTTCCCTGTGTGAAGAGGTTTGATTGCTGACGGTGCTTTCGATTACAGGCGCTCTTTGGTGGGCCGCTGGGCCTATGTGGGGATCTTACTTCCAGAGTATTGAGCCTCCAAATGGAATTTCTATCTCTAGAATCCTCCCGGAGGCTCTCATGCCGTTCCTTTAAGGATTTGCTATTTGGATTGGCTTTGGTTACTGGAGAACAAGTTTATCTATATAAATACATGGCCACTCGGCGAGGGCCTTCATGAAATATAATTTCTCGTGGAGAGGCCCCCTCTCCCGCGCAAACCTTAATTGGGCATTACTCTTCTATCCCCCGTCCCAGAGAATCTTCATTTCATGAAGACCTTTGGCAAGTGACTGTAGGCTATCAAATATAGAAGTTTTTAAAAGAACTTTGTGCTAGTGATGATGCCGCTTGGGGCTCTAATTAAAGTTCGTGGTCCCACTGCCTCAACAGTCATGTCTGATCACTCGATATTGGATTCGCGCTCAACTCAGTAAATTTGTGTCTAGACTATCCTCAGTAACCAGATTCATCCAGTGGCGAATCAGCAGGGACGGCTCTTAGCACGGCATTGGGCACCAGCCCTTTTAGCCTTTTTGTGTTCTAAGGCCATGCACAATGTCGCTAAGGTCTTCACTCTCTCCAATATTTCAATTTGTTTCTACCCCCAGTACCGGGCCATCTATCTCTTGCTACTGCCTGCGCTCCCATCCTCCGTTCGTTCTCCAAAGTTGTTAGATGTTCCAGGAGATACTAAGCGCATATATCCTTGTTGTGCTTTTCTGTTCTTCCATCCTACTTCATCCTCTGGCAGTTTTCGCAGCGGGTTCGTTCATCGGTCCGAAGGGGCAGGGCGAGGAGGAACCATGGATGGTAGACCGCTCGGCCCTGGTGGGGAATTTGCCCTTGGACTTTTTGATGAAAGGCGGGGAACCCGGGGAGGACCCACTACGGGTTGATATAAAGTCTTAGAATGTGGGACCCCCGGGTTTGCCTAGGAAGTATACTAGAGAAGACTCCAGGGCTTATCACCACCTATTAGACTCAGACGGGCTGTAAATCATAGTTCTGTCCCGTCCAGTCTTCTTAGTAATCTCTCAATGAGGCCCCCAGGGCTCTCAGATTATTGCGAACAGTCCTTTGGCGATTTCGTTAGAAAGCAATATAGAATATAGGACTAAAACTAGACACCAGGGGAGCGCAGTGGTACTATCCCCACAGGGTACAGTGATTCGGACGACGTGCTGTCATAGAGCTCAGAGGGTTCTTTATTCTCATAGTATTATGGATATCCCTCCACCTCAAGGCCAGGAAAGCAATAGGTAGGGGTGGGAAAAGGGGGAGGAAATAAATCTCAAGGGAAGATCAAAAATTTTAGGCTTTGCCTTCATCCCCTCGCTCTGCGGCCAGGAAGACAATGGCAAAAAAGGTGGAATAAACCTTAGGGTAAATCAAAAATTAAGCAGCCCAGGTGCCCAAAGACAGCTGGCGTAGCGCCAACCTTTGTGGTGCAATAAAGGTAGAACACCACGAGGATCCACCAATAATGAGCGGTGGATCCTGCTACCAGGTAAGTATGAGGAGAGAAGATGGGGTGGAGAGAGGGGGGTATTTATAGAGGAAAGACCGGGATGCCAAGAGTTTGAGAATTTTGGCCGACAGGAAATGGTAGGGTTGGGGCTAACATTGGGAGGTTGGCGAGGTAGAGCGCTGGGCAGACTATGGTGGCAATGGACCCATTGTAAATCTCGCCTGGAATATAGGAAGCTATGATACTATTATACTGATTTTTTTAGCTCCAATGGCATTTCACTTTGCTCCTTCACACATTAGCGAGGGGCCAAATAAAAAATAAAAAGAAGAGAATAGCTCTTCGAAATGAGCTTGGTAGCAAGTGGCCCAGGAGCTCTTGCCAAACTACCGTGGTGAGAGCGAATCCTAGGAGAGCTAGAACGCTGGGCGCAGCTAATCCTACTGCCTATATCTCTCTGCATGATTGGGCAGAAGAAGGAAGAACAACATTTAGGCATTATACCGGTATTAGGGGGGGATGAAATCTGGGTACTCGAGGAGAGAACCGGGTGGGGAGAAGTAGTCCTGGATGATGTTGTCTTGCATTTGCGCAAACAGGGAATTGGATATAATATTCGGGGGAGATAGAGTATTGTCTGGCTGGTGAGTAATGATGGTTCTTTTGAGGGGTGTTCTGGATATGCCAACTGCTTGCGTCGGTTCGTTATCGATAGGCATTTGAGTATGGTATTCACTCTTAAATTCCATGGCATAATATATCGGTGGCCTGAAGGAGACCCAAAATGCTAGAGTTAGATGCTCGATCTGATAAAACTATGGAATAGGCATGTAAGGCGGCTATTGAGAATTTGGCTTGGGATTTTGAACCTACGATTACACCGGAGATATCCCGACTACCGCATTGGCCGTTTTCGTATTTTTAGCTTCTTGCCTTCATCCCCTCGCTCTGCGGCCAGGAAGACAATGGCAAAAGAGGAATAAAACTTAGGGGTAGATCAAAAATTGAGCAGCCCAGGTGCCCGAAGACAGCTGGCGTAGCGCCAACCTTTGTTGTGCAATAAAGGTGGAACACCATGAGGATCTACTAACAGTGAGCAGTGGATCCTGCTACTAGGTAAGTATGAGGAGGGAAGGGACGGGGAGGAGGACATATTTATAGAGGAAAGACAGGGATGCCAAGACATTGGAGAATTTTGGCCGACAGGAAATGATAGGGCAGAGGGTTTAGACATTGGGGGAAGGTTGGGAGGCAGTTGCTGGCCGGAAAAACTATGATAGAGATGAACTTTTCGAGGATTGAATTTAGAGAAGAGGAGAGTGCCATCTGATTTGTCAAGCTAAATAACATTTCTCCCTCATCAGGCAGTGCAGTTGTTGGGAAGTGAGAGGGGGGATGAGAACAATAACCCTTTGAAATAAATCAAAAGTTATATGGACAAGCACTAGTAGTGCTATAGAGAAAATGGAGGTGGCGGGAAAGCCCTTCAGAATGTTGCCACGATGTGTTCACGCACACAAGTTGCAAGTAATCATGTGTCTTGGGGAGATGGCGTATCACCCGCACTATTGGTATATGTAATTGATGCTGTGTGAGAGCTCGTGAATCCATTACTTGCTTGTGTAACTTCTGTTCTCTTCCCGGTCTCGAGGGCATGAGATATGGATGATTTGGAGGGGTCTTGGAGTGTTAGAAGGGAATACAGAATTCTGAAGAGGGGGGGGAAAGACTCTCAATCAAACTGTTGGATATACATGCAATGCGAATCTCCCTAGTGAAAGGAAAGCTCATCTAGGGCCATTGTTGAGATAATGTTTAAGAGATGTGCGCCCGAGATTACACCGGAAGTAATATGGCTGGGGGATATAGCGACATCTAGTAGAGTGAGCAGAATGGGCAAGTGTATTCAACCTGGCAGGTGAGAAGTTACTAGTCTAGTTTTAGCGAGTACCGCACGTAAATTTTCAGAAAAAGGACTTAGAGAAAGGAGGTGTTCTCATAACAATAGGCGGGTTATGGGGGGAACACTTCGATGAAGGAGAGTCAGTATATAAATCCTCTACACGAAATGGCCACCAAGTATCAAGGTCACAAATCACCCATGTGTATTGACTTCCCATTGAATTACTGTAACTCAGAGTTGATCTAGATAAAGTGGGTCTGTGGCAGTTCTTGCGCCTTCAGCATCTTGCCTTAATCTCCTCGCTCTGTGGCCAGGAAAAAAAAAAAAAGGCAAAAAAAAAGGAGTTGAAGTCAGGTATCATAGATCAAAAATTAAGCAGCCCAGCTACCCGAAGGCAGCTGGCGTAGCGCCTACCCTCGAAGTGCAGTGAAGGTAGAAAGCTTCGGGAACCAGCTCTCTATGAGCAGCGGGCTCTGCCACCAGGTAAGTATGAGGAGAGAAGTGGGAGTGGGAGCGGGAGGTATTTATAGGGAGGAAGGCTAGTTGCCAAGAAATTTAACTTTTCGCCGACAAGAAAGGATAGGGTAGGGGGCCTGAGATCGATGCCCTAAAGGATGAACCTCCGGCCACCTGATACCATCGCCAATAGTTCCACATCACAAAGACCTCCCAGAGAGCTATAATAACTAGGATTACATACCCCTCGGTTTTTTTTTTATCAGAATACCGACCCGTAAAGAGACAGGCATTTGATGGACTCTTGCCCGTTTGTTACCATCACGTGACTGAATGTCTGCTCCAACATCCGTGTTCTAACCCCCTCCACCCTCCCTTCAGCCGGATAGACAAATTCTCTGCAGCCCGCCCGTCCCTGTAAATACCTTCATTCCTCGTACTTATAGTTCGTGCACTCCCAAAACCCCGGATGAGATTTCCTGTGACCTTCAATTTATTATAGGCTCCTGCCTAGCCGATCAACGGATTCAAAAATAAAATAAAATCTTGTTTGTAGGGAATATTAAAGAGAATGATGCCGTATTTTACTAAAAAGGGAAAAATGTTTTATCTTGTGCACAGCTACACTGATATTGCCAAGTTATTGTGCTTGGATCAATCGTCAGATTTCCATGCAAAGATTTTGTTCCCTCGTCCTCGAATCTAGTCATCAATACCATTACCTCGTCTAATAGAGGTGGGGACGGGATCAAAACATTACACTATCTTCTAGACACTTTGGAATTAGTTTTAGAATAACATGTTTGGAGATATAAGTAAAAAGAAGAGAGAATTATGGATGCGTATTGGAAGGAAGTTGATTATAGTTCTAGGAACTTTTTAACAGGTTTAGTAATGCTCCTGATAATGTTTACCCTCCAAATATGATCCCTTCAAGTACCGTGCCTTCTTACCCAGCTCCCCCTTCCTTTCTCGCTTCCCCGTATTACCCGGGAGTTTTTCGTTTCTCAGCGTACAAACACCTGGTAGGACTAGCTTATCAGAGAGAAGCAACAAGCTCCCCTGCCTCATTTTTTTATACCTTATTTCAGGGGCCTTCCATTCCCTTATCTTATTTTTATTTTATTTTTTCATAAAAAAAATTTTCTACAAAAATCAAGAATTACTTGAAGCCTGCGGGAATTTTTTCTGAATTTTCTCCAGATTTTTTCTAACATGAACTGAGTGATAAGGGGAGGTTTATGGTGGGCCGGAGGCAAGGCAGTTCTTTGCACAAGTTTCACTTTTCCGATCACATACCGGCATTCCTCGGTCAATGGTATGATACTTGTATCAGGAAGGGTCTCTCGCCAAGAAAATGGTATTGAAAAGGTTCACCCGTAGACCACTACGGTAATCCCCCCCTGATACCAAACCCCCAGCCCTATCATTTACAGTCGGCGAAATTCACCATGTCTTGGCATCACTATCTTTCTGGTATAAATGCTTTCCTCTCTCCACCCCATCTTCTCTCCTCATACTTACCTAGTAGCAGGATCCTCCGCTCATTATTGGTGGATCCTCGTGGTGTTCCACCTTTATTGCACCACAAAGGTTGGCGCTACGCCAGCTGTCTTCGGGCACCTGGGCTGCTTAATTTTTGATTTACCCCTAAGGTTTATTCCACCTTTTTTGCCATTGTCTTCCTGGCCGCAGAGCGAGGGGATGAAGGCAAGGTCTAAAAATGGTCAGTGATTACTGTAGATTTACACGGGAACCAATACCTTCATCAGAATGGGTGCTTTAGAGTGTTGAGGGCCGGGACACCTCTAGCGAATCTCGTAATAGAACACCCTTATACTGTACTTAGCCTCCCAAGATGAAAGCTCTAGCCTGTAACTTCAACTATCATGGGCATTAACCAAAAGATCTCCTTCCCCTAGTCCGCTCGCTCGAGAATTATGTATTGCCCTTAGTGAGGGTGAAGCTAACTCGCCCGCTGGGCCGAATTACTCCCCACGGGTCCTTCTCGTCGCTGCATTACTCCCACATATTACTTCTGGAACGATGGTTCCCATGAAACCCCAACGCAGTATGCCAATTACGGCCTCAGGCAAGTTTCTCTCTCACTGTAAGCGAGGCATTAGCCTCACATACTGCACTGTGTTAGGGACTCTTTTAAGTGCCCGGATGGGGAAAGCAAGTGATCGAGTTATGGCACTCCCAAGGCCTCTACAGGTATGACACTAAATCTCGTGGAAATAGCCATACGTAACTAGCTCCTCCGTCTAGGTGACTCATGATCCGGCTACCCTAAAGATCGCTCAAGGAGCATTCCTTGGCCTGGTTGGATTTACGAGGATGCCTCTCGGTTTCCAAAACCTTTTAGCTCCTCTAAACCTCAAAAATCTTATCCCAAAGAATTTAGGACTGGATGCCATACAAGATTTCTAGTGACTGTGCTGGCCCCGGGGAGCAGTCGATTGTTCAGTACATAATGAACACAAACTCCCAGTTAGTCCGTCCTGGAAATCCTGAAGGGCAGACAGGTGGACCCATCATTGCCTCCGCTGGCACCTCCCAAGGCTTTAGTAGCTCCCATTGATCGACGCTCTCCCCCTACGGCAAGAAACACTCTCCCTGGGACTAGGGTCTGGCAAATGACTGCAGGTCCCCCTGTCCTGTTGGCTTTTATAATTACCGAGCGTGTTTTCAAAACTCTCATATGACATCCCCGTAACAAACATCACAACTACCGAACGATTCACCCCGTGGTATAAACACAGGTTCTTGTACGAGTTGTATTGTCGGAATATTCTGGATCACCTCCTACCTGCATTCTCTCTACGTATGGCCCCATTTACCTACGTACTTTCGTGATATTAACAAAGGATAGACATGACCAGAAAATCCTTCTTTCAATCCTTTCAACTCCAGAATAAATCAGATCACTAAATATATTACCCATCCTTGCCCACCAACTATCCGCTCCCCTTACCTCTGACAACCATCTGCTCCTGTAAACTCTGGCAACCACCTCCCACTGAGCCCCCAAAATCTTAACCTAAGCCACTAGCCCTATCATTTCCTGTCGGCCAAATTTTTCGAAATTCTTGGCATCTCTGTCTTGCCTCTATAAATACCCCCCTCTCTCCACTCCATCTTCTCTCCTCATACTTACCTAGTAGCAGGACCCACCGCTCACTGTTGGTGGACCCTCGTGGTGTTCCACCTTTATTGCACAACAAAGGTTGGCACTACGCCAGCTGTCTTCGGGCACCTGGGCTGCTTAATTTTTGATTTACCCCTAAGGTTTATTCCTCTTTTGCCATTGTCTTCCTGGCCGCAGAGCGAGGGGATGAAGGCAAAGTCGAAAGACAGTCTGTGATTCGCCGAGTTTCTTTGATCCACTCAAAGTTACTGCAGATTTACATGGAAACCCAATACCTTCATCAGAATGGGTGCTTCACAGAGTTGGGTGCAGGGATCCCTTTTTAGTGAATCTTGTAATAGACGTCCCCTATACTTGTCCTTTAAGATAAAAACTCTAGGTCATAATTTCTTCCGCTATCATGGGCATTAACTAAAAAATCTCACTTTTGCCAGAGCACTCGTTCCAGCATTACGCATTGCCACCCAGCTGGGGTGAAGCAGTTGCTAACTCCCCAGCTAGGGCGAATTACTCCCACGCGTCCCTCTCTTGCTGCATTCCTCCTATCATATCTCTTCGGGACAGTGTTCCCAGCCGTCCAGCCCGTCTGTCTCCTGGGGAGTACGGGACGGACTACGGTTCATAGTCCGTCTTTTTGGGGGCGCTAGGACGGACTACTCCCGGGGAGGTGAGGACCTGACGGACTGGACGGACTATCTCCTAGACTGCTGAAACGATGGAAAATGTTGTGCCGCCCCTGTCAGGCTCTAAGACATAGGTTAATAAGCAACATTTGTTAATTACTACAAATTGGTAGGTATACAAACTTTAGACCATAGCGAACTTTAGCTGTAATTTATGATATCTACTTACACCATCACTGAAGAATACTGAGAGGGCACCTTAGTCACCTCTGCCCTAGGCACTGAAGGTGCGGCACAACATTTTCCACACCTTCAGCAGCCAGGAGATTCCTAGCTCTTGGAACTCCGGTACTAGCCAAGATGAAATGATACACCTCCAAACGAATCATTCCTGCATCATGAGACATCACTCATGAAGTCCCCAACTGTTCTCAACAATCCACCGTCGTCCCCGGTCGCCCCTCACTATTACTAGCCGTCCTCAACCGTCCTCGGCAGTCCGCCTCCCCACCCCCCCCTGCCCTAAACTAACATGTCTCACTGTAAGCGGAGCATGAGCGTCAAATACTGCATTGTATTGGGCGGTTTTGGGGTGTCGAGACTGGGATAAGCAAGTGACCGGGTCATGGCACTACTGGGGCCTCTGCAGGTACCTCCTCGTAGGAATAGCCATATCTAACCCCTGCCTGTACCCAGGTAATTCATGATCCGGCTATCTGAAAGATCGCTCAAGGCATATCCCCATGTTTGATCGAATTTGCGATGCTGCCTCTCCGTTTCCAAGATTTTACAGCTCCTCTAAGCCCCAGGAATCCTATCCTAAAGATTTTAGGACTGAATGCCATGCACGATGTCCAGTAACGGGGCGGTCCCCAGAAAGTAGTCGATTGCACAAAATAAACCCAAACGCCCTGTCAGTCTGTCCGGAGATCCTGACGGGACGGGCGGGCTGGCCTCGTTATTACCTCAGATTCCGGAACCTACGGGCCCAGTGGATGGATGATGGATGGGAACAGCATGTCCCTACACATGGCCGGTGGGAGGGTCCTACGGGATCCCGCTCATTATAGGCTGGAGTCATTAACTTCAGAAGGACCACTGCCACCTTCTGCCACCTCTCTGGACTTTAGTAATCCCCTGGGACTGACGATCTCCCCCTAGAGCACGAAACACCATGCCCGAGAATACGGTCTCACAGATGACTGTATGCCCTCCTTGACCCTTATGATCACTGAATGCGTTCACCAAACTCTCATATAACAAACATCACAATTACCTAACGATCCATCATCTGAAGGTGTGATATTCAAGTTCCCAAGGCTTGTGTGCGTTGTATCGTCTGAATATTCTGCATCATCTCCTACCTCCATTTTCTCCATATATGACCCCATTTACTGGCTTACTTCCGTAATAACAACAAAAGACATGAACATAAACCCTTCTATCAATTCTTTTCCACTCCAGAACAAATAATACCACTAAAGATATTATCTATCCTTACCTGTCAAATATCCCCTCCAGTCAATTTCTCCTCTTTTCCATCTTATCCTGGCAAATGTGGAAGGAAGTGAAGGTCAAACATTGACTCAAGTAAACCTACATTTTTTACATTCACGACGGGCCCATCACCCAATCATTACCCCAGCCCAAACCCACCTCTAGTTAACCCCTCGTGTTAACCTAAACCGCTAGCCCTATCATTTCCTGTCGGCCAAATCTAAAAAGCCTTGGCATCCCCATCTCTCCGTCATAAATACCTCCCTCTCCCCCATCCCCTCTTCTCCCCCCATCCCGAGCTCCACCTTTGCTTCCCATCATCCCTCCCCTTCCCTCTGCTGCCTCCGATCCTTAGTTTTTTGCCCAAGCACACCACTCTCCCTTTTTGTTTTTCCCCCTCCGTTTCAAATACTATACTCATTATATCTGGTAGCGGTATCCGCTGCTCACCAATGGTCAATTCCCGGAGCTTCCCCTCCATTGCACTCCGAAGGTGGAGACTACGCCAGTGCTGCCTTCGGGTACCTGGGCTGCCTAATTTTTGGTTTACCCATCGAGATCTACTTCTCCTTTTTTTTTTTGCCATTGTTTTTCTGGCCAAAGGGCGAGGGGACAAAGGCAATATTTTGAAGGGAACAGAACTCGTTCGGACCTCAGTTAGCTTTCTGGGTTCCCTTGTGTAGGACTAGAGGTATTCTACACTCCCGGCACATCTTCTTAAGCCTACATACTGCTCGATTCTAGATCTGGCCTCTCTAGATGTTTGTGGAAGACAGTGCACAATTTGGGTGCTTTGGTACTTAATATTATACATAAACTGCTAACCAGATATGAGCTGTATTCTTCTCCTAATTTTCATACATAGGTTTCACAAACTTTGTGTGGATTTATTGAACCATCCAAAGCTAACAGTATCTATTACTCAAGGTTAACTTACACCTAAGTTTACCCCTCCCCTTTTTCCCAGCCCAAAATATCAACCAACAGATTCTAACACTGTTGACCACATTCCAAGCAGCAAACAGAAATTTTCACCAAGCCTTCAGTGATAACATCAACTCTTTCAATACGTCAAATTACTATCGCTGGTGATGATCGATCTGAGACTACAATCGCGGGGGCACAATTCTTAAGCGTCCTCTCAACAATAGCCCCAGATGAGCTTTCCTCCCACTAAGGAGATTTGCATTGTATGTACTTTATATCCCGCAGCTTAATCAAGCATCCTTTCTCCGGGCCTATAGAATTTAGTATCTCCTCCTTCCTGCTCCGAGACCTCTCCAACCCCTCAATATCTCATGCCCTGGAGATTGCGAATACAATTCCCAATAAGGATAAAGGTCATATAAGCAGGTAATGTATTCGAGCTCTCACACAACACCAATTACATACCGCAAAAACTGGAATAATTGGCCCTTACGCTAGTCGTCCAGAATTCCCTCTTTGAATTTAAGGGGGGAAACACAGCGAAAAAACTGTCTGTCAGCCCCTCCCCAAAAGCAAACTTACACCGACCTTACCAGGAGAGGCAACTCCAACGTGCTAGCGTGAGGGCCAATTATTCCAGTTTTTGCAGTACATCAAAGGTCAGGCGATACTCCATCTGCCCTAGATACGCAATTATTTGCCACCTGCATTAGTTAACGCATCGTGACAACATTCTGGAGGGCACTCCCGCCACCTCCACTCACTCTATAGCACTACGAGCACTATGATATGTGTTACAGTATACATCGGAAGATCCTTGTCTTAATCCTTCAGTTCATATACCTACCTTCTTGAAGATTATGCTGCGCTGTATTGCTCACTGGTGTTCCGGGAATGCATACACGAGTACCGCGTATTCATTCCTACCGCCCCACGATTTCCTCCGTTCGCTTCTCCATGTAGTTCCTAGCTTTCTTCTCTTCTTTTTTTTCCCCCGAATACAATCACCGCTTCTTCAGAAACTATTCGCAACAATAGGTCATACAACTTTTGATTTATTTCAGAGGGTCATTGTTCTCATGCCACCCCTCTACTCACCTTCTTCCCAATGACTGCAGTGCGTGATTAGGGCGAAGGTTTGCTTAGCTCGACAAATCAGATAGCATTCTCCTCTACTCTGAACTAAATCATGAAAATTACACCCCTAGCTTATTATTGTTTGCCCAGCCGGCCACCACCTGCCAATTCTCCCCCAATGTTTAAACCCTCTGCCCTATCATTTCCCGTCGGCCAAAATTCTCAATGGTCTTGGCATCCCAGTCTTTTCTCCATAAATACCCCCTCTCTCCACTCCATCTTCTCTCCTCATACTTACCTAGTAGCAGGACCCACCGCTCATTATTGGTGGATCCTCGTGGTATTCTACCTTTATTGCACAACAAAGGTTGGCACTACGCCAGCTGTCTTCGGGCACCTGGGCTGCTTAATTTTTGATCTACCCCTAAGGTTTATTCCTCATTTTTTTGCCATTGTCTCCCTGGCCGCAGAGCGAGGGGATGAAGGCAGTCTAAAAATGGCCAGTACTTCACCGCGTTTCTTTGATTGACTCACAGTTACTGCAAATTTACATAGGAACCCAATACCTTCATCAGAGTGGGTGCTTGGCAGTGTTGGGCGCCGGGATCCCTTTGGTGAATATGGTATAGACGTTCCTATACTTGTCCCCAAGATAAAAACTCTAGATCATAGCTTCCTCTATCATAGGCATTAACTAAAAAATATCCTTTTGCTGGTGCACTCGCCTAGCACTATACAATACCCCTCAGCGGGGGTGAAGCAGTTGCCAACTCACCCACTAGGGCGAATTACTCACCACGCACCCTTCTTATGGTTGCGTTCCTCCCATCATACCGCTTTGGGGACCATGGTTCCCGTGAAATCCCCACGCAGTATGCCAACCACGGCCTCAGCACAAGTTTCCCTCTCACCGTAAGCGGGGCATTAGCATCCCATACTACGCTGTATTGGGCGATTTTTTTTAAGTGCCCGGACGGGGCAAAGCAAGTGACCAGGTTACGATACTACCAGGGCCTCTGCAGGTATGATTCCTAATCCTGTGGAAACAGTCATACGTAACCCGTGCCTGTCCCCAGGTAACTCATTATCCTGCTATCAGAAAGATCGCTCAGGGAACATTCATTAGTTCGATCGAGTATACAGTGTTGCCTAACAGCTTCCAAGACCTTATAGCTCCTCTAAGCCTCAGGAATCTTATCCTGAAGAATTCAGGACTGAATTCCATACGCGATCATATCCCTTCAACTATAATCGCAGAGCACAATTCTTAAGTTTTATCTCAACAATAGTCCCAAAAAAGCCTTCCTCCAACTAGGGAGATTCGCATTGCATGTATGTCCCACAGTTTTATCAAGCATCCTTTCTCCCAGCCTATGGAATTTTATATTCCCTTCTAGTCTATATGTACTGTACGTCACTACGGTAGTCCTCCCCTGCTCTTTCCATCAACATTCCTTCCTTCCTCAACCTCTACCACCTTTCGCTCCCAACTCATACCACAACACTTACCTAGATCCCGCGTCATATTCCTTCCTCTACCACCTCTCATAGCAAACAAGATTTGCGATGACTGACGACTCCTCGGACCGTAGGAAGCGAAACAAGTGGGATGAACCTCGAAGAAGCACTTCCTATGGCCGAGATCGTGTTAGGGACTACAGAGATCGAGATCCCGAGAGAAGGAAACCAGTTAGTAGTCGCTGCGCCTCTCGCTGGGATGACGGTGGCTCTCGCTCTCCCAATTCTCATCACCAATTCTCCTCCCGTTGAGACGATCGCTGGAGAAGCACGAGTCCTCCTTCCGCAAGCAGGTTGACAGAGAGCCCCCCTGTTGAAACAGCGACAGAGCCGAAGCCCGCCCAGCGGCCGTAGCAGGTAAGCCCATTATCCACTCCGTACCACCCGACCCTTCTCTGATTTTGCTAACTGACATCGAGTAGACTCGGCAGCTACCCGTATCAAGGTCCAGATCCAAGCGAAGCGCGGTATATTAAACACGTAGTTGTACTTGCACCGCCCATCCGTTCTGTGAGGAAATTCCTTCCATAGCTAGAGTTTGTGTTTGCTAATTTTAATAGAGCGCCGGAAAATCTTCTAGCCCACCTAGCACAACAACATTCAATAGTGACATGTATATCGCAGATGGTCACTACATCAAAGACATAGAAGTTAATGACCTTGGCAATCAATACACACTGACAAAAGGCGCCACTCAGAAAATGGTACACATCGGTCCCTTCGACGGTTGCGAGCTTTATTAACTACTCCCTTCCCTTTGTATATTGCATGTGCACAGGGCGAGCCTTTACACTTATGCATAGCTCAAGTTCTAACAAGGAGCCATTTAAGCTGAAATATGAGGTCATCATCATGCACGACAGAACTCAATGGCAGCTGGAGTGAAGGCAGCTGTTGGTCGGGGATGATTGTTTCTTGAAGTAGGCGAGGCGGAAGGGGTGATGGGATTCTCAGTGAGATTTAGGATGGTTAGGAAAGTTGATGCGGGAATTAGCAAGTTTGGCTACCTTACAGCGATGAGGATTGAGATTGAGGCTAATTGTGCGCTTGAAATCAGGGATTTAGCTCCAGACGATGAATTGATGGTAGCTACTATAAAGTCTGCTACAGTCCAATACATTAGCGTGGCGGGTGGATAAAACCCTTCGCCGAACTAGGCATGCCGGAGAAAGCCAATGAGCTCACGGAGAAATGGCAAGACTATTGAAAACCTGTAGAGATCATCCGCATTGAAGCGAGCGAGAAGGACCCCACCAATGCTACATCTAATTGCGAAGCAGTAGAAAGGGAAAACGCCGAACCAGCGCACATCAAGAAGCACACAATCGAGTGAATGGAAGCCTACGCGATAGAAATGTACGTGTACCTCGTCTAGAACGGCCAGTTATAGAAAATCCTCAAAGACTTCGAGAACTAGCGAGAAACCTACTTAACCAGATTCCTCTAGTCCAGCCGAGATTCGCAAAGCTCTCCTCGATGCATGACGTGGGACTCGGCGAGTACGCCCTTGCAGCAGATACCCTTCTGGAAGTGCCGACAGAGGAATAGGAAGACCAACGGAAAAAGAAGGTTGAGCTAGAGATTGGGAAACTAACTAAAATGGCAGCAATGGGATACCTGGACGAGCAAAACATGCACAACATAGACTCCGAATTGGAACTGGTAGATATACAAAACCGTGTCTACGAAGCCGTCAAGGTCATGGGAAAGACCTCCGTCAACACCGACGGCGCCGTACAGGTGGTCCTAGAGAAATATGCGGGTGGCACACAAGCCAGCAAGAAGCGCGCCGGCTGTCGCGAGCTCTGGATATGCGCCTTTGCCCTGGCCGTGGAGGGGAAGGTGATAGGCGTGGAGGAACTTGCAGACTGGCTCACACCAGAGCTGCTTTCTCCCCTCTGTTTACCACTGAAATCCCCTTAGATATTGCAACAAATGCTGGAATGGTTGCAGAGCATGGGGGTGTTCGCCACCGGAGTACCTGACATTCGGGCTGGGTTTGGGGGGGGCGCCCCCCCTGACGAGTGAGAAGGGTGTCCCTAGGTACCAACAAGGATGATATCATTGCATACCTTCATGTTAGACTGGATGAGGATAAAGGTCCCGATTCAATGGACTAGAGCCTAGAGGCAAATATTGTGGAGAAGATTCCGGAAATTTTGTCGGAAATGTAGATATGGGCAATCCTATTAGGAACCCCATGACAATCCGCTAATGGCTATGAATCTAAGATTCTACAGGTTTCCTTAGGTATCGATGCAATTTTGCACAAACCAACAATCACTCGGGGAAGAGAAAAGCCAAGAAACATGGCTGGTGGATTGGAGTTGAGAGATGGATATGATGCGACCATTGAGTGGATAAAGGCTCAGGACGAAGACAAATACCGACCTGGAAAGACGGCATTGAGGTGGCATGAAGAGGTCAATTCCAGTGAGCCAGATCACGACAGGCGAACACCGCTCTTGGATGCCTTTCAGAACAGATATGAGGAAGTAGTAGAAATTCTACTGGGTCATGAAGAGGTCAGCCCCAACCAGAGGAATAATGCCGGCTGAACACCACTCTTGGATACTGTTATGAATGGACATGAGGGAGCAGTGGAAATGGTACTCGAACCAGGAGGAGGGAAATCACAATTAGCCCGATAATGATAGCCAAATACCGCTCCCGGAGGCCTCGCGGACTGGGCAGGAGGGAGTCGTAAGGGTACTTCTCAGACAGGAAGTCTACCCAGAAAGGCATGCTTTGACAGCGGAGCACTGGTCTCGAAGCTGCTATGAATAGACACGCGGGAGGTGAAAATACTATTGGAAAGGAAAGAGGCGAACTCTGATAAGCCAGATAATCGCGGCCAAAACCCCTTCTGGGATGCGCTAGGCATGGATATGAGGGAGTGGTGAAGATATTTCTTGGACGGGGAGATCACACCTGTATCTCATACATTCAATAGTAACTCATAAAGTTTGCTTCTCTCAAGTATTAGAGATAAATATGATAGTAGAGATATCAAATTTGTTACCTTTCCTAAGAGAACATTCATGATCTATTATACTTCCAACATAGACTCCAAGCTTTACCGGGGCTGCTAGTACTCTAAGACTCCTTTAACCCCGGCATATATCATGACCCTGAGATTTCCAATGCAATTCCCGATAAGGATAGAGGTCACATAAGTAGGTAATTTATTCATGAGCTCCCACACCACACCAATTACATATATCAAAGGTCAGGAGATCCTCTACCTGCCCTAGATACAATTACAGTACTTGCCACTTGCCTAAGTAAACGAATCATGACAACATTCTGGAGGGCGTTCCCTACTGCACTACCGGTACTATCATAGGTTATATAAATTTTGATTTATTCCATAGAGCTATTGTTCTTACCCATCTCCCCGGCTGCTCACTTTCTTCCTAGCGATTCCACAGCGTAATGAAGGCGAAAGTTAGTTTAGCTTGACAAATCAGATAGCACTCTCCTCTACTCTAAACAAAATCATCAAAATTTCATTTCTATCATAGTTTGCCCAGCTGGCCACTGCCCGCTAATCCTCCCCCAATGTCTAAACCCTCTGCCCTATCATTTCCTGTCGGCCAAAATTCTCCAATGTCTTGGCATCCCTGTCTTTCCTGTATAAATATGTCCTCCTCCCCGTCCCTTCCCTCCTCATACTTACCTAGTAGCAGGATCCACTGCTCACTGTTAGTAGATCCTCGTGGTGTTCCACCTTTATTGCACAACAAAGGTTGGCGCTACGCCAGCTGTCTTCGGGCACCTGGGCTGCTTAATTTTTGATCTATCACTAAGGTTTATTCCTCTTTTGCCATTGTCTTCCTGGCCGCAGAGCGAGGGGATGAAGGCAAAGTCTAAAAACGGCCTGTGATTCACCAAATTTCTTTGATCCGCTCAAAGTTACCGCAGATTTAAATAGAAACCGAATACCTTCATCAGAATGGGTGCTTTACAGTGTTGGGCGCGCGGATCCCTTTTTAGTGAATCTTGTAATAGACGTCCCCTATACTTGTCTCCTAGGATAAAAACTCTAGGTCATACCTTCCACTATCATTGGCATTAATTAGAAGGTCTCTCCCTTCTGCCAGTGCACTCGTTCCAGCATTACGCATTGCCACCCAGCTGGGGTGAAGCAGTTGCTAACTCCCCAGCTAGGGCGAATTATTCCTCACGGGTCCCTCTCTCACCGCATTCCTCCTATCGTATCATATCCCTTCAGGACAGTGTTCCCAGCCGTCCAGTCCATCTGTCTCCGGGGAGGACAGGACGGACTACGGCTCACAGGAAGTCTTTTTGGGGGTGCTAGAACGGACTATGCCCGGTGAGGTGAGGACAGGACGGACTGTATGGACTATCTCCTAGACTGCTAAAACCATGGAAAATGTTGTGCCGCCGCCCTGTCAGCCCCCGATATATTGGTTAATAAGCAACATTTGTTAATTACTACAAATTCGAGGTATGCAGACTTCAGACCATAACCAATTTTAGCCATAAGATTATATCTACTTAGACCATCACTGAAGAATACTGAGACGGCACCTTAGTCATCTCTGTCCTGGACACTGACAAGTCAGGCACAACATCTTCCACTGTTTCAGCAGTCCAGGAGATAGTCCTAGCTCTTGGAGCTCTAGTACTAGCCAAGCTGAAATGATACATCTCCAACGGAATCATTCCCGCATCATGAGACATCACTCATGAAGTCCCCAACCGTTCTCAACAATCCACCGTCGTCCTCAACCCTCCCCTACAGTCCGCCCCCCCGCCTGCCCAAATCTAACATGTCTCACTGTAAGCGGGACATTAGCGTCACATACTGTATTGCATTGGGCTGTTTTTAAGTGTTCTGACTGGGAAAAGTAAAGTGATCGGGTCATGGCACTACCAGGGCCTCTGCAGGTACCTCCTCGTAGGAATAATCATATCTAACCCTTGCCTGTACCCAGGTAACTCATGATCCGGCTATCTGAAAGATCGCTCAAGGCATATTCCCTGGTTTGATCGAATTTGCGATGCTGCCTCTCCGTTTCCAATATTTTACAGCTCCTCTAAGCCCCAGGAATCCTATCTTAAAGATTTTAAGACTCAATGCCAGGTCCCAGCAAGCAGCTGATTGTACATAATAAATCCAAACCTCCAGTCAGTCTGCCCCGAGATCCTGACAAGACAAGCAAGCTAGCCTAGTTATTGATTTAGATTCGGGAACCTACGGACCCAGTGGATGGATGATGGATTGGAACGGCATCTCCCTATAGATGGCTGGTGGGAGGGTCCTACAAGATTCCACTCATTATAGGCTAGTGCCATTAACTTCCGAAGGACCACAGCTACCTTCCGCTGCCTCCCTAGGCTTTAGAAATTCCCAGGGACGGAAGATCTCCCCCTGAAGCACAAAACACCATGCCCAAGACTACGGTCCCACAGATGACTGCATGCCCTCCTTGGCCCTTATGATCACTGAATGTGTTCACAAAACTCTCATATGACACATTCCCGTAACAAACATCACAATTACCTAACGATTCACCATCTTCTAAAGTATAATGCTCAGGTTCTTGGGGCCTGTATGCGTTGTATCGTCTAAATATTCTGCATCATCTCCTACCTCCATTCTCTCCACGTATGGCCCCATTTACCTGCGTACTTCCGTGATAATAATAAAGGAAAGACATGACCACAAACCCTTCCGTCAATCCTTTCAACTCTAGAACAAATGAGATCACTAAAGATATTATCTGACCTTGCCCATCAATTATCCGCTTTCCTTACCTCTAACAACTATCCCCTTCCGTCAACTTCTCCCATTTTCCATCTCACTTCCCAGCCAATCTGAGAGGAGGCAAATCTGAAATATTAGGTCTAGTGAAACCGGCAGTCACCCCGTCCTGAATTACATTCATGACGGGCTCGTCACCCAATCATTATCCCAGCCCGGAATCACCTATTGTTGACCCCCCCCCCGAGCATGTTAACCTAAATCGCCAGCCCTATCATTTCCTGTCGGCCAAATCTAGGAAGCCTTGGCATCCCCATCTCTCCGCCATAAATACCTTCCTCTCCCCCACCCCCTCTTCTCTCCTCATGACAGTGTCCATCCACGCCACCCTCATGTTGCTGGCTGTCCCCCCCCCCTCTTTGCTTTTCTAGGCTTCCCCCCCCCCTCGTTTCAAAGACCATATATCTGGTAGTGGTATCCGCCGCTCACCAATGGTCAATTCCCGGAGCTTCCCCTCTATTGCACTGCAAAGGTGGAGACTACGCCAGTGCTGCCTTCGGGTACCTGGGCTGCCTAATTTTTGGTTTACCCATCGAGATCTATTTCTCCTTTTTTTTTTTTCTTTCTTTTTTTTTTTGCCATTGTTCTTCTGGCCAAAGGGCGAGGGGGCAAAGGCAATATTTTGAAGGGAACAGAACTCATTCGGACCCCGTTAGCTGTCTAGGCTCCCTTGTGCAGGACTAGAAGCATTCTACACTCCCGGCGCATCTTCTTAAGCCTACATACTGCTCGATTCTAGAGCTGGTGTCTCCGGATGATTGTGGAAGACGGCGCACGATTTGTGTGTTTTGATACTTAATAAACTGCTAACCAGATATGGGCTGTATTCTTCTCTACATAGGTTTCACAAACTTTTATGGATTGATTGGGCCGTCCTTAGCTCTCTCTTACTCAAGGTTACACCTAAGTTACCCCCGCCTTTCCTCAGCCCAAAAGATCAACCAACAGATTCTATCTAACACTACTGACCACATTCCGAGCAGCGAACAGAAAATTTCACGAGCCTTCAGTGATAGCATCAACTTTTTCAATGCGTCAAGTCACTATCGCTGCCGACGATCGATCTGAGACTACAGTCCAGGCAGGATAGGATCCCCCCCTCGAGCCCTGCCTACGGCATCACAACGCGAGGAACCGACTCCCAAAACTACCGGTAACGAACTTTGAAGTTGGCTCGATGGCAGTAGGGAAGATGAACCCGACAATGCGGCTCCGCTCCTTTATACGGCAATCTGAGAACCAACAAGATTTATCTCAGATAAGCGAGGCGATCCCCGGGGAAGAAAGGGCGGGGCAGTACCTGTATTCTAAAGGCATGGCGTCATTTCCCCGGTGGTAGAAAACACATGTGATGAGGGGCAGGGACGAGCTGTTCCCACTACCTACTTCCATCTCGATCTCGCCGCTCAAAATGAGCAATCGCTGATGAATCCACAGGCTCTTTCTAAGCTGGAGGATATCCCCCCGGAGAAGTTGTTTTTTTTAGAGACTGGAGAAAGAAAGAAAGAGAGAAAATTCACCAGTGGCTGGGGGGTTGCGACTTCTAACACTGCGGAATAGCACAGACAGACTCCCCTGTCCCCACCAGCCTTTCGTTTGTATTTATTCACCGACCCTCCAAACTAACGCGAGGAAGAAAAACCGACCCACACGCTTCTTGAATCGCTGAGACAAATATCATCAGAAAATCACCAAGCGCTTATACACTCCCCTTTAGAAGACCGCCATACCCAGATAAGGTTGGGAAGCCTCTTGCTGACGGCCAGCGACAGATCCCGTTCGTGATGAAAGTCCGACACGACAGCGGCGTTACCAAACATCTTCTTCACCCGAGGCCGTAAAAGCTGGCAGGCAACATCCCACCCAACAGACAGCGGCCTAGACGCAAATACCGTCAGAAATATAATACCCCGAAAACTATTCCGGCATCGTGCCTTGGCGCAAGGAGCCCCGCGCTGACAGCTACATATCCCCTACAATAGGTTTCCGACTAGCCCCCTCGAATATCGACTCAAATCCAGCAGGGAACGACCATCCGCCAGAAGAGACAAAACGCCAAACGCGATAACCGATGACCTAGGCTAGGGAAGCCCGTACGTACGGTGTGTAGCGCTGGAAGGGATTTAAGAAAAAGGCGCAGGATGGACGGAGGACGGGTCCGAGATCCAAAATAATTTAGGATATATACTAGCAACTCTAATACAGACCTCTCATCCAGAGCAGCAGGAGTTACATGTTAATGAACTCTTTCGCAAACTCTCGCGGTCAGTTTTTGCTTAAGCAAGAGAATCAATCCCCCGTGCAATACCCAAGTGGAATTCCCACTTTGTATTAGCAACAGAACATCAAAGAAAACCCCTTAGATATGATATCCGTTTTCAGATACCAGTATACTTCTAGCGATATTATGAACCTTTTACCACAGTTCATCTTCTCATTTTCGCTTTTATAGTACCGAATAGTTATAACAGAAAGAGGACAAGTAGTTCTCGGAAGAGGTATGGAAACTTTTGCGGAGGCGACTGTATGTCATTGGTGAAAAAAATGGGCGAATAGTCCCCCCGTATCGTAAATTTACTATCATAGCTGGCCTTAAGTTAAGGGCCAAGGCATGTCCGCATACTTCCTCTTCCTTCCTTCGTCTCCATGGCCTCTCCAACACTCGTATGCATGCCGAAACACCTCTCCAAACGCCAGCACACGACACTTATGTCCTCCCAACCTCAGTAGGAGCGAAACCGGGTCTTTTTTTTATTTTTTACTCTCTGCGCGTATCGTGTATCAAGCCTATCGCACAATTCTGTGCCCAACTTGCCATTGTGCTGTACAGTACACATACAGCACATGAACAAGACACACCCAATAAGAAGCCACGAATCACAGCTCGCTAGCACTCACGGAAAATCCACAATAGACAGACAAAACCATAATATTAGTTTCAGAGCTAGAGCTACTCTCTTTTTTTCTCGCCTTTGCGCGTTTACCCCCCTCCTTACAAACGCACAAACACACGAATCCCCTACCGTACCGCATAACAAGGAGAAAAATGAATATATATCAACGGATATCAGACCAAAAAAAAAGTTAAAACCAGATATCTGATGGATATTGAACAACGAAAGGGAATAAGAGGGGAGAGAGGTGGCAGAATGGAACAAAATAAATAAAATCAGAACTGGTTCCACCATGATCGTACGACATAGTGACAGAAAAATATACAATGGACAGGAAAGTGGCAAGAAAGCGCAGAGCATGAACAAGCTTAAAAAAAGACATGAAATCCGTAACACTCCAGGTATCCGTAACGACAAATACACAAAGAAATAAGCAGAGAGGACATCCACTAATACCACTTTGAGGGCGCCAAAACAGGAGGGGGATGTTTATTTAACTGAGGAGCTTCTTCCACCAGCTCTTCTTATTGCCACCACCCCCGGCAACATTACCCTCATAGTCGGTTAACCCTCCGTCAAAATTTTCCCTCTCCAACTTCTTCTTGGCTCTCGCAGCGCGACGTGCGGCTTTAGCCTCGGGGTCCTCCACCTCCTTGGACCTTTTCTCCTTCCTAGCACGTTTCTTCATCTGGCGCTCCTCGTCATCGACTCTCAGAGGTCCTTTTTCCATCGTTATGTCTCTTTCTAGCGCCGTTCGCGCCTCTTTGCGTTGTCTCCTGCGCTCCCTGAGCGCCTGCTCCTCTTCCATCATGTCATTGGAGTAGGTAGACGAGAGGCGGTGGTTGTTCGCGTCTTCGCTCTCCGGAATCTGCTCAGGGGTTATCGAGCCGCTGATGTCCTCCCTATCCTGCCACAGGTTGGCTTCTTGTGCCTTGCGTGCATCTCGGCGCTCCCGACGCATTCGGCGTCGCTGCTCGCGCTCGTATTCCTCATCGTAAGGGCCGCTCCGCTCGCCGTGGGGAATATAGGGACCCGAGTGTCTCCTGCCAATGCCATTCATGGCCCTCGCCAAGTCCTGCGCATGTTGGATTTGATCACTATTGGAACCGGACACGCTGACACGGCCACCACCACGATCGTGCTGTCGCATTTGATCACTGTTTGACCTAGACATGCTGACACGGCCCTCATTTGCGGCCTTCTTAATACGGCGGGCTTCTCTTCGGGCTTCTCTTTCCTCTCGGGTTTCGCTAACCTCAGTCGGAATACCAGAATTTCTCCTAGACGACTTCCGTCTCTCAAGTTTTTGTCGGCTTGCGGCGACGGCCTCTTCCTTGGCCTTCCGTTCGGCTTCTCTTAGCAAAGCTTCCTGCTCAGCTATTCGTAACCTAGCTTCCTTCTCTCTAATCTCGGTCTCCTTCTTTGCCCTCTTGGCCCGTCTCTCAGCACGTCTCCGCTCCTTTTCAGCACGCTCCCGTTCTTCCGCCTCGACACGCGCCCTTTCCTTAGCTTCAGCACGAGCCCTGGACTCAGCTTGCGCCCTCTCTTCAGCCTCCCTGCGCAACCTATCCATCTCTGCCTGTTCTGCTGCTAGCTTCTTGAGGCGCCGTCGCTCCCTACGAGCTTCTTTATCTTCATCGACATTTTCCGAGGAATGCGTCTTCTTCCGCTCCATAACGATGGCAACACCTTCGGACTCTTGGATCGATACCTTGCGGCGGCGACGTTTCTCTTTGACTTCCTTGCCGTTCGCGGCATGTACCTCCTCTTGAAGTTCCCGGTACTTGCGGCTGCGATGACGGTGGGGCTTCTCCTCTGGAAGCTCTTCTGGCATGAGCGCTCTGGGTGGAGGTGGGTCATGGTCAAAGTGGTGGGCGGGGTAACTCTGATAACCCGGATGGCCAGGGTAACTAGAATACCCTGGATATCCAGCATAATGTACCGAGGCCGGAGCTGCATCGAAACTGTGTCCTCGGCTCTGTCTTCCCATTGGAGCTTCTGATTCTGGTGCCGGATCGGACTCACGGTCTTGTTCGGGCTCTGATTCGGGATCTTTTTGAGACCAATGTTCGTGATCTTCGGCGTTGGCGTCGGTTCCGACTCCGGCAGCGGGTGCGGATTCAGGGTCTGCGTTCGCGGAAACACCAGAGGCAGCGGAGCCAGATCCAGATCTACTTCCCCAACCGGTCAACATTCCCATGATCAGACCGGGGCCAGAAGCAACAGGCGCCTCAGGTTCTGGCTCGAGCACGTCTTCGGTCTCAGGCGGAGCCTCTTCGGCGACTTCAGGGACCTCAGGCGCAGAGAATTCCTCCGCCACTTCCTTCTCCTTTCGTTCCTTCTTCTTTTTCTCCTTCTTCCTTCTCTCCCTCTTAGACGAGTAAGCCGGTTCGGGCTCGGGTTCGGATGCCGGAGCGGCCTCTGGCTCTGCTTCAGGCCCGACGGTTGGCTCTGCTTCAGGTTCAACAATAGTTGGCTCGGGGGGAGCTGGAGCTTCCTCAATTGGTTCCTCTTCGTGTTTCCGTTCTTTCCTCCCTTTCCTCTCTTTCCTTGAGAACCGAGGAGCAGGAGGAGCAGGAGGAGGAAATTCACTTTCGTGTGGAGAGGGTTCGCCAACGTCAAATTGAGGTGTTGGCGGTATTGGTGTGGGCGGGAGGAGATATGATTCGATAGGAAGCATTTCAGGTGCTGGCGTTTCAGGTGCAATTTCAGGTTCTGCGATAGGCGACGTTAGCAACTAGCCCAATACCCCAAGACACGTCACAGGAGATTAACCTTCAAACCGTGGAATTTCAATTGTCAATTCCGGAGCAGGTGGAGGAGCTGGTGTAGCTTCTTGGATGGCTTCTGGAATGGCTTCTTCCTGGGTTTTCTCTACCAGAGGTGTGTTCCTCGCACCTTTCTGTCGTTTTCCGACTTCTTTGTTCATCTTCCACAGCTCCCTGAGACCAACCACTTTGATGGGACTGCCATTGGCGTCAACCTCAATAGAAGACCTTCGAACACGCTGTTCTCCATTGTCTATCTCAGCATCGCGATCTACTTCGCTCTCGCTTTCTATCACAAAAGGGTTGGAATCAATGCTGACCTCAACATCCGGGGCCTTCTTTTTTGCCGTCTTTGGCGCTCCAAGAAGGGCACCCCAGACCGAAACATCTTTCTTTGATTTCTTTTCCCTTTCCCTTTCCCTTTCCCTCTCCCTCTCCCTTTCCCTCCCTTTAGGTGCAGGGGCAGGGGCCGGGCCGGGTTCTTCCTCGGGGGCAAGAGTGGGAGCCATTTCTGGTTCTGCAACCACAACCTCTACAGCAGCATCCGTAATCTCAACACCACCATGTTCTTCAACAGGTGATTTAAGGGACTCCGGCGGCGGTGCCTCCCCAACTTCCTCTCGCGCTAGTTCGGCCTCCACCGATTCTGTGGGAGCTGGAGCCTCTGTGAGAGCTAGAGTTGCTATGGGAGCCGGAGGTGGTCCTGGCGCAGGCAGGGGTGCCGGAATGGATGCAGGTGCAACCCCTCTTGTAGCTTTCTTAGACTTTCCGAAATTCCAGAGCGATGGCGCAGCATACTCATACGGCTTCAGCTGAGCGTAATTGGGTCCCTTGGGCACAGGTGCATAGGGAGCCTCTTCGGGTGTAGCGACATATCCTATGCCCGAAGTATCTGCGTACTGCATCTGCGAAAATTTTCCGTAACCCGGATCGTAGGTACCCTCTCCTTCCGGTGTCATAAGTTCGGGGAGCGAATCCTCCCCTCTGGGCTCCTCTGATTCTGGAGCCACTTCCATAATGACTGCCGGCTCCGGCTCCGGCTCCGGCTCCGCAACTGCCTCCTCTATAATCGCCCCCGGCATAGGCTCCACCACTGGCTCTGGCTCGACCTTAAGCTCGACTTCGGTTGCTGGCCCAGGCCCCAATTTCTCCCTAGTCCCCCTAACCTTTCTCTTCTCAGGTGAAGCAGCGACCGCCTTTGTTTCGAATGCAGCTGCCGCCGCCGCAACCCTTGAGCCCCTCACTCCTTTAGCTCTCCTCTCACCTTGCTTTTCCAGTTCCAGCTCCTTCTCCCTCTTAGACCTCTCGGCTATCCGCTTCTCCCTTTCGTGTCTCGCTGCCTCCTTTGCCTCTTCTTTTTCCTTGTCCTTCTCCTTCTTGTTTTGCTTGACCGATAGCACGGGCTCTCTTTCCTTCCGCCTTGGCTCGTGAGCGAGTGGAGGGACTGTTTCCGTTTCTTGTCCCGGCGCTGGTGCTGACGCTGGTTCGGGCCCTTTCTCTGATTCTGGAACTACAACAGCCCCAACGGCTTCCTCAACACCTGGTGGAGGCTCTTGGACAATCAGTTTCTCCCTTTGAGTCTTTCCTACTTTCGCTCCTTCTTTCGGGGCCGTTGGTAGCACTGGAGGTGGAGGTGGAGCCTCTTGATCTGCAGGTGATTTGGACGCAATTTGAGATCCAGGGCCTTTATCCGGGTTCGAAACGGAGGTATTCCCAGCAGCCCAAGAGACACCACCCCACAGCCTACCCAACCTCGTTCCCACACCAATGGAAGAAAATGTCGAAACCTTTGCAGCTTCCGGCTGAGGAGATGTGACGTCTGCTTCTTGTTCAGACTCGACATCATCCTTGGGCTCCTCCAGAACTCTTCCTTTGTGCTTTCCCATAGGTTCTCGTGGAGGAGGGGCGGGCGCTGACGCTAGTGCGTCTTCAGGCTGTGTGTCTGGAAGAGCATCTCTCTGTAGATTCTATTAGCCATTCTGGCTTTTGTTGAAGCGTAATTGGTTGTTTCTCAACCAGCAGTGTACACGTATGATGCATAGATCAGCCTACTCGGGCCTCAGTTGAGGCTTTTATACCGCATGCACCATGCAGATGTAGGGTGCTCGGGTATACTGAATCCCAAGTGGCCAAGGAATAATGAGTGAAGAGAATTATTATTGCAAACATACCTTACTCTCAGACTTATTCTTTAGTTCTTTCTCCTCGCGCGCCTTTCTTTGCCTCTCCTCCCTCTCCTTCCTCCTCTTTTCTTTCGGATCCAATTTCTGCTCGGGCTCCATATCCCCCACAGGCGGATCGGGCCTAGATGGAGGAGCCGAGTCTCCCCATCCACCAGGCATTTCATCATCGCCAGGGACGGCCTCTTTTACAACTTCTCTAGGTGGTGGTTCTTTTTGCTAAGCGCGCCAGACAAAGTAACTCTTGTTAGCCGAACGCCATAAGTGGGGGAGGGTAAATATTGCCCTACCTTTCCCTTCTTTGACTTCCGTGTTGTAGGAACCTCGGGCCCAGCCTCATCGCTGTTGCCCAAAGGATCACTCCCCTGTGCGGCTTCACGAGCTTTTCTTTCTTCTTCTTCCATCTCCTTCCGCTTGGCTTCTTCTTCTTCTTCTTCTTCTTCCTTCTTCTTCTTCTCCTTCTCCTTCTCCTTCTCTTTCTCCTCCTCCCCTTCTTCAGCTAATTTCCTCGCTTCATCATCTTTCTTTTTGTCGCCTTTGTCGTCTCCACCACCCGACCCGTCAGCTCCACCGCTATTAGGGTTGGCATCGCCACTCCCACCATCGTTCGGCGCCTCCGTTGGTATCCTACTAGAGCCTTTCCTCGACCCCTGTCCCCCCGATCCCCCTGCTTTGGTGCTGTTGCTGCCGTTACGCTTATTTTTCTTGGGGGGCCTTTCTGTTATCCCAAAAAATTTTCCAGAAAAGAAGGATGGTGGAGGCTCGACGCCCATCTTCTTTAGAGGGAGATGTACACGGCTGGTAGCGAGTGATTCCTCCTCGACCTCTCGATAAGGTGGCGGGGGTTCGTCGTTGCCTACGTATGCAAGTGGGACCCAGCTCAACAGTTCTAGCGGCTGGTATCGATGGGAGTCCTGCAGGTTATGTTAGCGACCGATCCGACTTACCCTTTCTTTATCTTTTATTCCCCCGGCTTTCAGGGATCCCAATAGCTATTTAGACTACCGTGGACCAAAAGGCACGCTTTGCACTTCTTAGGTGGTGACGACGATGGTAGTGGGAAGAATGAAATACATTAAAACTACCCGTCTTTTCGAGAAGGAAAGGAGGGGAATTATTGATTTTTAAGGAGAATTAGGTTGCAAAGAATTAAGAATTGAGTCGGATGATCAAGTGACCAGCCAAATACTTCAAGTGTGTAATACCAGGGAGGACACAAAAGATAAACAGAACGGAACAAGTGGCAGTGAGAGAATGGGAGGGAGGGGGCAAGTGCGTTCACACTTGAGGGGTAGAAATTTTACGTGCCTGATCAGGTTTATGATGGGATAAGAGATATCGCTGGTCCTCCTCCTGTTCCTCCTGCTGCTGCTTCCCACCAGAAAATAGGGGTCGACTCTGATTACTCGTACTCGGTAATGGCGCCGTGATCGCGCTATGTAGAAGAATCTGGGAATTGGAGTGTGTCCTCGTCAACAAAAATGCGCCCCCATTAATTCCTCCTTGGAACATCCCCTTCCACCCACCCCCAGACCGGATCAGGCCGCCTGAAATATCAGATCCCCTGACCGGATCCACCACCTTCTATTCATAAAAATAAAATAAAAAAAGAATAACATACCTCCAACACCCTGACCAGTTCGTATAACATACCCTCTCTTCCAGGTTCATTACTATTATACCATAACGGCGCTTTTGCATCCACCAATTCCTCCGAACCATATCTCCGCGTTTGGCTATAAGAGGGCAGACGCTCACCTCTATTCACCATTAGTACGCCAGTTGCCGTCGTCATCGCCATTCAATCGTGTAGGGAATAGCCGCAATTAAGTTGAATAGAGAGTAGTAGCAGAAGAGGAAAGAGGAAAAAAAAACCACAAAAAACCACCCCTCGCTGAAGATGAATAATTCACAAAGACAAAAAGGCGAAAAAAGTGCTCGATCACGCAAGCCGACTCGGAATCCGGGGAGTGCGCGCACGGAGGAGGGGATTGTTGGGACTGGGGGAGTAACGCAATTCTAGCTCGGCCGCACCGATGATGGGGATTGTCCGTGCTGTCGCTGGAGTGAATTGACAGATGGGCCGGGAGTACTAGTACTGTGCGGTCGTTCAATCTCTAGCTCTCTTCTCGTCTTCCCTCTCTTTCTTCCTTCAGCGTCGAGTAGGTAGGATGAAGAGGCTGCCTTCTTTCTTTTTTCAATTCCCAAAGAAGAAAAAAAACATTCGACGGAGGAGAAACAAGGCAAGGCAAGGCGAAGAATAATACTCCTTCGTACTAGTGAGTTGTTCGTGTACGATATGCCAGTTGTAAAAAAATAAAAATAAAAAAAGGGTGGAGGGATGGAATGAATGGAGGAAGGGGGAGGAGTAGGGCAAATGGAATGGACTGATGATGATGCTCTTTTGCTAGCTAGCAATACGGTAGCAAGAGCATAGTCCGCATATAACATACAGCTCAAGCTTCTTCTTCCTTCCTTCCTTTCTTCCCTTCGTTTGAGTAGTTGTTTCTCTCAAAACGCTGGCAACCTCCACACAAGAAAGGTGAATGGGAAAGGGAAAGAGAGAAAAAAAAGGTCAATTTAGGAAAGAAACCCTTGGTGCACTTTGTGCGAGGCGACGGGTTTATGGTGGATGAATGCTATGGTGAGATGGGTGCGTGCACGGGGAGCAGAATTCGTTCGGACGGGCGCGGTTTCTTGTGACCCCTTCACTTGCCCGAGCTACGCGTTTGGCGGTGGGTGCGCGATGCGCATTGCATTCTACAGTTGCAGTTTACCTTCGCTTCCTTCCAGCTAAGGATGCGATATGGCAGCTGGGGGGAGATACTGTACATTGTGGTGATGGTGGTCAATATAATTATTCCCTGGAAGCTTTTCTCTAGCATATGTTTACAACGCGTGGTTCACGAATCAGATATGCAGCTTGGCTGCGGTTTGGATGCACAGCACGAGTTACCGTGCGATAGCTTCTTTGTGTGTCTCCAGGTATTGTGCGCTGCACGAACAAGGCTTCCAATGCGCTCGCCTCGTCATTGAAGAGCTTTCCTCGAGCCCTACAGTTCCCTTACAGTTGGGGTTGAGTCGAGGAATAAGCAAGTAAAAGGACGAGAAGAAGCAAAGAAGGAGAGCAAAGAAGGATTGGAAAGTAATGTCTTGGATGGTATTGTGGGAAGCAAAGGAAAAAAAAGAAAAAAAGGGGGACTGCTGAAGAACCGATACCGTAAATGATTGTCAAAGATATGGGATGCACTATTTAAAACCGACAACAGCAAACATGGAGGTGGAGGAATGATTCTAATAGGACCAAAGAACTCCCCCCCGTTTTCCCAAACCCCATAAGTCAGCTCCATCCCACCGAATGAATGGCACTCTACGGTACTCGAAGCAAAGCAAATGATAAAAAATGTGACAGACGCAAGGCAAGGGAAACCCTTCTACTGCTCGAGTGCTTTTCAACCACCGAAAACCCCCCCCATCCAATAAAACATTCAACCGCAGCATCGAGTTTCCACATGGAGATTCCTTCCCTCTGCAATGACCCGAACAAAGGCTTTTATCCTTTCTGACTTTCGAAGGGCTTTTTACACAAGAAAAAATAAAAAAATAAAAAAGATCCAACTCTTTCCTTTGCCAACGTGTTCGAATGTCCATCGCTTTTGCGGGAGAGTTATTGGAAGCCTGGTGAGGGATGGGTTTGCTTCATGTGATGTGATATACAGGTATGTACGAGTACCGTAGATGGTGGAAGAAACTATTTTGGACCTTCCCATCTCTGGGGAATTTTGCCGTGCCTGGACGAATTCCTGGAGCTTGGAATACCGGTATCATAATAATATCGTTAAATTTGATCTCCCTCATTTTCAGCCCAAAACCTTTGACGGCGCATGGGCAGAGGGTGGAGAGGAAGGGAAAGGAAGGCCTTATCACAACTGTCCGTGGCCGTCGTTGCCCTAGTCGCAAATCCCGACAGGGGGTGCACAGCACCATATCAACTTTAACAGAGCAAGCGAGCAAACAAGTCAGTCAGTCAGCCACCGGTAGGGCAAAAGTTCCATTCCTCCCCGAGCACAACTCAACCTCATCCTACACAACACAGCAAACCCTTCCAAACCATACAGTATCACGAACAGACCAGGCCTCATTCTCCAAAATTCCTCCTTCTCCTTCTCCTCCTCCCCCTCCTCGGCCTTCAAGATCCAAATTAGCGTGTTCCTATCCCGACCAGAACGATCACAAGAACAACAAATAAATGAATAAAATACCGTTTTCGAAAAGTCTTGAACCCATCCCCCCCACGCACGCCGGAGGCATACGGTATCCCCACCGCCCCCCCTCCCCCCTTCCCTCTATTCCTCGCCATCATCTGCAGGTAGAGCGCGCCATGTATAATATTAGGTAAATTCTAAAAGCAAAAAGAATACCCATCTAATTCTATTCCATCATCATCACCGTCACCACGATTAAATATCGGTATAATCAGGACCACATGAGACCCTTCCTGGTCGATATTAGATCGTAACGCAACCTCTGATTGCGGGGTAAGTGAAGGGATGTCCGCCGTTTCCTGGACATTGTAGGCACGCATGGAACTTTGATTGCTATGGTGCAAATACACTTCTCTCCAACCTTAGGTTGACAAATTTTGTCCTTCAACATGAGGTTTTTCTGCCTTTTCTTTTTCTCTCGCTCTCGAAATCAAAGAGCAAGGTGGGAGTGAGAGAGAGGCTGAGTGATGCATGAATCTAGTTACGTACTCGTACTGCACGGTCGAGTTGCCCTCCCGTATCCGAAGGAGGCAGGAAGACTTCCCCACGAACCATGTGAGCGTCGGATAAGAGCCAAGGCGGCTTCCCTGTCGATTCTTTTCTTTTCCTCTATCTCTCTTTTCTTTTTCTTTTCCTCTCACCTCACCTTCCCCGGCTGTGGATGTTGGCTCTTTGATAGATACGGTACGGTACCGGCACTGTCCCGTATGAGAGACGGATGGGCAGCTCGAGGTAGTTAGCGCCCCGGGCTCCCCACACGCAGCGTTGCTGGACTGGATGGAGGAAAAGGCCCCTTGACATTTTCTTCCCTGCGACACTAGCGTTGTTCCAGTTTTGCGGTTTTCTTCCTCTTCTTCTTCTGCTGCAACTTGCCGCAGTAAGCCACAGCTCTTCACCCGGCAGTTTTTGCCTAGGTGGAAGGCGAAAGCGATCAATTGTTGGGCCCTGCTTATTTAGCTTTGCAGCGCAGTGTCCTATTTTGCTTAACTTACAGGAATAAAAAAGAGAAAAAAACCATTCCTCCAGGCTATATATGACAATTACGGTAGTGTCGTTAAATAGCACCGTATCGTGGTCCATGCACAATACCCGGACAGCCCCCAAAGCTCTGCTTGTTTCGGCTTCTTCTGCTAATACCGGTATTCTTTCTTTCTCTCTCTCTCTTCCCTCGTATGACTTTTACCCTAATTCCTGCGCTGGCAATATATGGTCTTTTGGGGGGGGCTTTTTCATTCCCGGACTGGTTCGGTCTGCTCGTTTTTGTCTAATTCGACGAGGAGCGTCTGGCTACAAAGCATTACTCGAGTAAACATCTACCGATACCAGTGCTCTACTCCAGTTCAAGGGTAGGCAAGCAAGCAAGTGCAAGGTAATAGATGAAGATTAATCTAAGTTGGAGAGCCCATCACCATCCTCCCTCTTGATCTGGACAAAATAAATATTATATAGTTTGAGGGAAGAATGAGGGTGCACTAATTAATTACGGTAACGACAGTAATCTAGAGCTGCAGAATAGTGCAATGACCTTTTCTCTGCTCTTCTTCTCTCGCTCTTCCTGTTCCTCTTCCCTTTTGCAAATCATAGGGCCACATCTAACTTACTCCACTGGTGGTCCATCCCCCATCATCTATCGATACCATCTGATCTGGTATGATACCGTCGGATCTCTTGAAATCCACTGCCCCCCCCGTTAACCCTGTAATCCCCGAAAAAGCTTGGCGTTTTTCCTGACACAATAAGATCAGCCGAGAGGAAGGTGTTGGATCTCATTAACTGGGATTCGCAATTCTGTTAACTGGTGTTTACCGAAATTTTGAATAAATGTTAACTTGCCAGACTAAACCTGTCCTGGGTTGATCGGCTTATTTCCGCTGATGATCTGATAAGTTACCGACAGTGGATTTCAAGAGATTCTACGGTGGTATGATACAGTATCATAAAATACCGGTGGGCAAACACGACCCAAACAAACGGATAAACAAACAATGACAGAAACCCTAGCCCTACCGTGGATCACGCACCGGGCGTCCTACCGCATTGCGTCCCCAGAACAAGCCTCTTGCTGCGCCCACCACCACAACCACAACCACACTCACAGCCCAGATTTAAAAGACTGAAACCAACCAACCCACCTCCCAACCAAAAATCTTGGCATCAACGATAAATGTGGGGTAAGCTCAAAAAGTGAACCAAAGTGAAGTAAAATCCGGGGCATGCCATGATACGATGCTGTTGCTGTACGATATCATCGCTGTCATCTAAAAGATGAGGTATTAAGAGGGAGAAGAGGGGGAGAGGGGCGCGGTTGCATGCGCCGCCGCAGCAGCGGATATCCATCCGTGGAAAGGCCATGGACAGACAGCGGACAGACAGACAGACAGATAGAACGAGAGGGGTGATGAGGGAGGAGGGGAGGAGAAGGGAGTGAGGGGAGGAGAAGGGAGTGAGGGGTTCAAACTAGATGGAACGTGATGAACGAACGAACGAGGAGGAGCAGCAGCAAGAGGGGAGGGGAGGGGAGAGGGAGGGGGGTATCATCAACGAGGGAACGACACGATACGACAGTTCTATTCATGACCGACCAATTTGACCGATACAGTACGGTAGCCCCAACTAAGTGAAAGCGTGGGGTTTATAAATAAGTGAATAAATAGATGATTGATTAAATGACTCTCGCTAGTGGAACTGTGGATTGCGCCATGGGTTTCTTGTATCATACCGGTACCCGAGCTTCTTCTTCTTCTCCGCAAAATGTCCTGTGGAGAAGCGGTGCGCTACAGTACTGTACTCCGCATTTCGAGATGGCGATGGCGCGCGATATTAGGCCACCACAGTGGAAGAGAGAGGGGGATGAGGAGGAGTGGGGAAAACGGCTTTGGAAACATCATTCTTTGTAAAGACCACGCGCTAACTTGCTCCTTCAAGCACCGTACCGGTATCGTACCCGTATCGCGAGATACAGCGTGGATCTTTGACCTCTTTCTTTTCTTAATTTTGTTCCAACAAAAAGACAAACCCCGCGGTTTTTTTTTAATTTTTAATTCTTTGTTTTGCTACGGTGCGATGCTATTCGAGTGATGCTGCATGACCACCCGCGCATTTCGCGATCGCAGCCGTCGAGCGCGACCAAAAATGGGGGACGAGGGGGAAATTTGCTCTGCTCTGCTCTTTTGTTTCTTTTCTCGCTGAGTTCAGGGTCCAAAAATTTCTAACTGTGGAGTTAAATTACCGAGGATGGGGATTCCGGATGCTTTTTTTTTTTTTTTTTTTTTTGGTGTGTGAGTATCATACTGGATGGGTGGGTGTGCGGGTTGTTAATCTCTGCGTGTTATATGTGATGCGCTGGGGAAGCACCTGCAGGTTATCGTGACCAGGTCTTGGTATGATGTGGGTGTGCAGGTTTTTTTTATGTATGTCTGATATTATGTGTCTGGGTGGTGAATGGTGATGGTGATGATGGTGAGGTTTTGGGGGCTTGGGGGTTTGCGTTTTTGTTGTTGTGGTGGTGGGTGGTAATTAGGTTAGGTTGGTGGTCTGGTTTGGTATCGGTGGTTTTTGGGTGGGGATTCGTTTGTTTCCTAAATTTTGTGTTTGGAGGCCTTGCTCGCTGTCATTTGGGAGTGCTGTACGGTAATTGCAGTTTAGTTAGCTCAAGCGGCCTCGACAGCTGATTTAACTATGTTTTCGCTAGACGTTATGCTCTCTCCCGGTGAGAAGTAATAGCCGGGGGCACCTAGAGACGGTCCAACCAAAGATAAAACAAAAAAGAGACTTTCACAGCGAAATCCATCACCTCTTCGAAAGCCAGCGAAATTTTCAGACGAGTTCCCGAGTAATTAAGACACAGCAAACTGATCCATAACCTCAAATGTTTGGTAAATTCTCTTGTTTCGCCAACATCTCAGGCTTACCTGCGTTTTGGGAGCATGATATCTGGGTAATTATTCTCACCCTGAGTAAATATTATTGATGCAACCCATCCACCGCATGACACCGGAAGAATTCAATCCCTCGCCCATCCATCTCGTGCAAGCGCGCACAACGGTCTGTACAATACGCACATCTTGCCATTCGAGCTGCATTGGCTGGTTTCGTACTAAGTTCTGTACTGTACTGCACCTGTTACGAGAGAGGGATAACAGTGGGAATAATCTGCTGTGTTGAATGAGATGCAGAGGTTGCGTTATCTGCGTGTTTTAGTTAGAAAGGTGGAGAGCGCGGCGATTACTCCACTCGACTCGCGCTTTGTCTGGGGGTTCTAATTGATTCCACTAGTACCATACGGCCGCGGCGGTGGGATATATGCGCATGGGCGGGGTTCGTGCTAGTATTGATATGTCGGTGAGCTCTTTTGGTGTTGTATTCGGTTTAGCTTATCGATGGTAGTTCGAGCAGCGGCCCGCATCTAAATCTTGCTCTGTACGATAATCCGTGAGAGGCTACTCGTGGTTCTCGCATGCTGTCGGTTTCCTGACATAGCTCAATACTGCAGGTCGTCGGAGTCGCGGATGTAATCTGATGATGGCTCGGGAATGGTCGTTTGTGTTCGTCATCGCAGGCTCCGGTCCATGGCAGCACGCATGCTGTGAATGGTGGGGATCCACAGAGGCACAGTCAAGTTTGTCGGAGCTAGGGACTCATCTATTGGGTGCAAACGCCAGCTCCATTCCTTGAGTGCATTGCCCCCGGGGGTCTGCCACGAGGCTTAATGAAGCGGGTTCTCCGGTCATTGTGGATCACTCGATAAGTGAGGTTGAGGTGGTTGAGGCAGCTTGCAGCAGGACTTCCCCGGCCTTTGCGTTTGCTACCGGTACTCTGGTTGATTGGATGTTTGCACTTGAGGGAGCGTGTCAGTGGGTGAAATTATTCTCGATAGGATGCGGGTTACGCCTTAGGATTAAGATGCGCTGGTACCATTGTGTGCTCTCCTAAGGATGTTTAGCTTGATATTCTGAGCCTTATGTGGCATGTTACCGTAAAAACTCTCGCAATTCGCTGTCTTTGGCGCGTCTCCAATATCTGGGCCTAGAAGCGAAAGCTCTTGGAAAGGGTTAGTGCTTTCCCCTTATGGTAACATTGGCTTCCGGGATATGTTGGGTCTCTCAAACTCGTATACGCAAGTCTGTTAGCTGGTAGTTAGGTACCGAAATTTTGAATAAATGTTAGCTTGTTAAACTAAACCTATCCTAGGCCGACGGAGATAGAGAATTGCGGGAGTTTTGACTGTGCATTATGCTCTGGGTTCCCCCTTGATCATGAGAAGTGATACGTTCCGGATGATGTAAAAGTTTAGCTAAGGTTACAAGAGGAGGAACATAAGCTCCTTATGAGAGGGGGGCGAGGGGGGGTGCCCGATATTTCACCTACATATAAGGGTGGGCTAAATCCAGGAAGTTAATGAGTTGCTGTAGGTAGGCACAGGGCTATATGGCAGTGTTGGTGTTCTATATCTTTTTAAGCTTCTTCGCGGAGGAATCAAGACCCGCGCCGAGTGTTTTGAGTTTGCTTGTTCTATTCTCTTGGGAAGATCTCTATTTCGAGCACGAGTCATTGAGGTGCTAGGGAACTGTCTCTGCTCTGCTGTGCCTTGAGCATGTGGAGAGGCATGGGTATTACAGGGAGAGACCACCGTACTTTGTTATTTTATAAGCTGGTACCGTACTCTATTAAACCTGCTGGGAATTAGCTGCTAAACAAGTAACTTTTAAATAAGGGGGGTGAAGGGCAAGGAGGGGATTCATCTAGTAAGTACCGGTACCGTACTCGAGTAGTTCACCCCCGATTTGCTACGGTAAGCGAAATACGAGATTGCCGCAGCTCCAATCTGGTTGAGAGTCATTCATGGTGTTTTACATTACCGTACTCTAAAGTCAGGTGGAATCCGCTGTCTGATCATCAGCGGAAATTCGCCCTCGCCCCAGGATGGGTTTACTCTGTCAGGTTAGCAGAATTGCAAATACCGGTTAATGGGATCCAAAACGTCCTAAGGACCAATTATCTAATGTGTCAAGAAAATTCTAACCCTTCGCGGGAGCATTTGTCTCTGGGTCTGGAGATGACGGGGCTGATCGAGATAGTGGATTTCACGAGATTTTGCTGTACTGTACCATTGTGCGACTTGATGTGATACAAAGCTAGTTTGGTTGAGACCTGGGATTAAAAAGCTTGTCCATGACTCAACAAGCGAACTATCATAGTCAGCGGTGACTGGTACCGTATGTACCAGTACTACCCTAGTGCCGGCCTCGAAGTCATTCACCCCCGGCGGACTCATGAGGATGGTATGAAGGGTTGGTTTGTTAATTTTACGATAAGAAGCTCCGAGAGGTCTCTATAAGTTGGTTTCAACGCAGAACTGGTCTGCTGGTTTCTGATCTGCTGGCGAAGGCTGAAATTCGACTTTTGACTTCTCTCTTTCCTGCGCTACATTGCAGCAACATATTTGAGAGTGATAGGGAAGGCACAGTGCGGCTACTGGTGGCACCTCCAACCTGTCTTTGTTAGGCATCTTAAAGAAGGTTGGTTGCTTTAGCTTTAGCCTTCAAGGGATGATAAACCTAACCCTGGACTCTAAAAAGTATCGATCATGACGACAACTTCTAGTGGTACCCCTTTATCTCAAGGACAATCGCTTTCCTCTTACCAGACTGCAATTGCTATTATCCCTCCGGCCTTCTACCACCCGCAGATCAATGCCCTCCGTTCGCTGTATGATAAGTCCTACTTGAAATGGCCTCCGCATCTTAACGTGCTCTACCCCTTCGTTACGCCTGAGAGTCTCCCGTCGGCTGTTCAAAATTTACGAAGGGTGATTAAGGAGAGCAAGAGCGATGGGCTTGGATTTTGGTTAAAGTTGGATCGGGCGGGGAACTTCCAACATAAACAGAATGCTACGATATTCCTCTCGCCTGGCCCGCATGGTGGTGGGCTAGTTGGGGACCCAGAGACAGCGTCTGAGGAAGCCCTGAGGCGGCTTGAGGGGTTACTATCTAACCAATACACAAAAAGAGGAAGGACAGGTGATGGTGTTTATAGACCGCATCTTACGTTGGGGCAGACTTCCTTGGACCCAATGCCACTGAATTCTTTGTTATCTAAGGCTCGGAAACTGTTGATGGCGAACGGGATTTCAAGCGAGCCGTTTAAATGGTTTGTGACAAGGCTGGCAGTTATGAAAAGAGATGAGGACGGAAACATGAGGGTTGTTGATGAAATCCTTCTGGGAAGACGGGGTGCTGGGGAGGCGGGAGAAGGGGAGGGGGAGGAGAAGGAGGATACGGAGTTGGAGATTGACAGGGTGTCTAGAGAGAATCTGGGCGAATTTCAGGGGCTGGGCCTTGGTGATCCGGGAGGGAGTTTCGGAAGAGTCGGGCCGGAGATCTCTTATCAATTTTCTACCGAAAGTGATGATTGGGTTCCGGTTGACATCACAACCATCCAAGGACGAAGGTTCCTCTCGAAGGGCATTACAATAGCTACCTACAATGTCTTGATAGATTCTCCATTCCCACCCCCGGTTGAAAGGTATCCGCTCCTAATCAATGCGATTCTTTCGATCCATCCTACTCCACCGAGTTTAGCGACACCTTCAATACTTTGTCTTCAAGAAGTGACCGATGATTTTCTCCAATATCTTCTCTTAAGCAACGCCATTCGAACTCGATACCCTCTATGCACACATTCCTCAAACTCGATTCTCCCTAGCATAAGGAATTGTGTTATCTTTGCTACAGCTTCATGTGGACCTTTCGAATGGCGATGGCTTGACTTCCCCAAACGCCATAAAGGTGCGGTTATTGCATCATTTCCGAAACTAGGAGGTCCAGATAAACCACTTGTTGTGGCAACTGTCCATCTTACTTGTGGCCTTGGTGATGGGAGTGTTTTAGCAAAAGCTATTCAGTTGAAGACACTCTCAACATATCTACGCGCTAGACACTCCACTAGCGAGTGGGTTGTAGCGGGGGATTTCAACCTCCAGACCTCAGTACAAAGCATTGATTCGGCGTTTGCTAACAGAAGTATCTCAAAAGATACTCACGAGTTAGTTCGGAAAGGGCTAATTGATGCGGAGGTCTTCTCCGACTCTTGGGAATTGTTTTTTGGCCCGAACGAAGAGGATGACGTTCCTTATGAGGCGGATAATACTGTTGAAAAGGTTAAGGGAGAGGGAGAATGGGGAGCCACGTTCAATCCATACACGAATCCAGTTGCAGCGAAGATCGTGCAGTGGGGCAGTGATCCTCGCCCGCAGAGGTACGACCGGGTGCTGATCAAAAGCACTGGGAATTTGAGGGTTGGACATGTACGACGGTTTGGGTTTCCAGTAATTAATTCTCACGATAGTGGGAAAATACTGGAATGTGGCAGTGACCATTGGGGTGTCGCCGCCACGTTGAACTTCCGCCCGGACGTCGTAGATATAGGCGGGCAGAGAAACAGTGTCAAGTTACAGCTCCCGGAGGTAGATTTCGATGATCAACTTCTGAGGGCACTTATTGACCCCTACATGCCTTGCAGGACCGATCGCAGTGCTAGGGAGACTGCTATAGCATCTCTGAGAGACGTTTTGCTACAAGAGCAGGAATCAGTGGTTGGGGTCGAATATAAACCATCTCGTGGGGCTATCCCGATTATCTTGGCTCCCGTGGGTAGTTATGCTCTGGGTGTCTATGATAAGGATTCTGACGTGGATTGCCTCTGTGTTTCAACAATTTCTACCAAGACCTTTTTTGAGATTGCGAGGCAAAGAGTTAGAAAGTTTGGCGGCAAACGAGGAATCCGCTTGGTAAGATTCGTTGATGCCAAGGTCCCTGTCTTGGAGGTGAAGGCCGGGAATATAAAGTTTGATCTACAGTACTGTCAGGCTCCGGCAATAATCGAGTAGTAAGTTACTATTCATAAATTACTCTTAATCAGTGCTTACCAAGGGTAGTTGGTCAACTATTCCACTTCTACCTCCGAATGACTCGATATTCTCATTGCCGGCGTGCGGGCTCAAATCTCTTAACTCCTATCGAGATACTGAACTTCTCCTTCGCACAATACCAAATCTCAATGTCTTCCGTCTAGCATATCGCTTCATCAAGATATGGGCTCTTGCGAGTGGAATATTTTCTTCACGATTTGGGTATCTCGGTGGCTTTCACATTACCCTTCTGTTGGCACGCATATGCAAACTGGCAGATGGAGATCCAAAGGGTGTTACTGCGGCAAAGATCGTTAGGCTATTCTTTGACCATTACTCAAAAATCGACTGGCTAACCGAGATTATTTATGATCCGGAGTTCTCAGTTGGAGCCCGGTATCAGCGGTTTTCTCGGGAACCGATGGTCATTACTAGCATCCATGCCCCAGTGGTCAATGTTGCGAGAAACGCCACCAGACATAGTATATCTGCACTAACACGGGAGTTTGGACTTGCGGAAAAGGCCCTTCGTAGTGGGCAATGGGACCTAAGGTTGATGGGGAGAGAAAATGAGTTTTTAGCCGAGTATGGGAGCTATGTGAAGATCGACGTTCAGTATTGGGGAAACGCCTTGAGAAGAGGAAAGGCATTGGCTCTATGGGTGGAAAGCACGATTCCACTACTTCTAGTTGGTTTGTATGAGTTTTCCCTCCAAAGAGATACGTACTAAAAGAAACAGAGTTAAATGCTAAAGCGCCTTTCATATTTGCGCGGGCTTGGCCGCGGAGGTTCGTTAGCACCGCTGAGCTCGATGAATGGACGGAATTGCGGGGATTTTACCTTGTTGGGTTATCTAATGGTGATACCGGAGACGAGAGGTCGAAAGAGCAAAAGCGAAAAGATGAGAATACCTTCTTGGAGGTTCTGCAAGGATTTGAGCAGCATCTCAAAGAGCGCTCAGTAGGTGTGCTTGAATACGATTCTACAGATTCATGGATCCAAGTCCAACATGTTCGGAAGTCCTCTTTGGGGAATGTCAAAGCAGATGACCGAGATTGGGGTGGTGATGGCACTGAGGACGATCTCATCGACGATGAAGATAACCTTATTGGTGCTAAACAGGACTCGGATGATGAATACTCGTGTAGTGATGATCAGAGTTATTCGAGTGTTAAAGCGACACCGTCGTCAGGAGCCAAAAAACAGCCCAAAAGGCCTGTACCAGGCAGAAAGCTCCGACCGGCGCTCGATGTGATCAATCGGATCAAGTGGGATCCATCTTTGGACTCGGGTGATTTTCTGATAGGTTATGAAGACAGGTTTAAAGGAATTAGAGAGATGGACGTTGGAAAGTGGAAGATGGAGCAGACGGATCTGGAGTTTATCCCCTTACATCGGGTTGCATACTTTAAGAGGCGGAGTGATGGGGTGGTGGTCTGGGATCGGGAGACGAAGAACGACCTTTTGTTCGGAAATATCGTTGGGGAGAGTGGGGAATGAATATTTGAGAATATGTGACCATGGAGTTTGGGACTGAAGCAGGAACATATGCGTGTCAAAGATGGTTCATATGTCATCACTCGGGGTGCCATCCGGGTTTGGTTTGAATAGAATGGAGTCGGGCTAGCGTGTGACACTCAATCCCATAGATGCCATTGTAGCTCGGACAGCACTGTAGCCCCAATTATAATGGGTAACAACGGCCATTGAATCGAAAAATAGAGCCAAATAAATGCCTCTGTTAAAGTCCCCGACCTTAGCGATCAAATATCTTTTTGGATTTATAAACTTCCAAACCACATGAAGCAAGCTCGAGCTCACAGAGAAACTCCACACAGTTCCCTAATTTGTTAGCAAAAAACACACAAAGACCAGCATGGCACCACTCCTCCCCATGAACGTCTCCGAGGCATATCAGCCCCCTGCATCACCCCCCGACGCCTCCTCCTTCAACTCAAACTCAGACCAATCACACCCACCACTTCTGGTCGATTACGCAGACCACAGATCGAACACAGCCTCCACCGTCATCGCGGCCCTCTCCCTCATCGCCATATTCCTCGCCCTGGCATTCCTCGTTGGCTACGGCGTGTACCGTTTCGGCATTGGCTTTCTCCTGGGCAAGCGGGTTCCTAGGAAGGGTGGTGGTGGTGGGGCCACCGGCGGCAACGGTACGTCATCCCTACTACTTTTAACTTGGTCCCGGTGTTGTTCGCTGATGGGTGGTGGAGGAGTGACAGAAGGGGGGATTAACTCTAGTGTTTCGGAGGTTAGAGGTGGTATTGGCGGAAGTAGGGGTAGGCACAGGAAGGGGAAGGGGAAGGAGAGAGCTGCGGTATTGGAGACTGTTGTTGAGGTTCCTGAGGAGGAGGAGGAGAAAGAGGAGGAGGTGGTGGTGGAGAGGAAGAGGCGGAGGGATGGGGCGGTTGGTCGGAGGGGAGTTAGAGAATATCGGGTTGGGTAAATCGCGTGGTAAGAGGTGGGGGGAGGTGAAGTTATTTCTGATGAGTGTGATTGCGGAGGTTTAAAGAGATTTGGAGGGGTAGAGGTATGGGAAGGGTTTCCGAGTGTTAGTGCGATAGGAAGCCTTGAGGTATAAGTTATAGGACGCATCTGAAGAGATGGCTGCTTACCTACCCGCTTGTTTGCTAGCAATGATAACATCAACTACGATATAATACCATTCCCACGAGCCATATATACCCCCAATAGCAAGGGTGCAGTTCGTCGGTTTACTTCCCCCCCCCTTCAAAAAAAAGCCCACTATCATGCACCCACCACCCAGAGATCACCACACACAGCCAACCAAAAATATTCACCAGCTTTGGAAACTTAACACTACCGGTATAAAGAGAATACCCATTCTCCCCCTTCCACTCCTGCCCAAGATATAATGCAAAGGTTCTTTTGGGGGACAGGCTCCCTTCCTCCCTTCCTCCAATCGTCTAGTCAAAAAAACGCAATTCTGCGAGCACGAAGGATAACCGCCAGAAGGGCTTCGAACCCCCGGCAGAGGTAGAAACAATCTACTTTATCATAGCATATTCAGCGGATCTTACTAAGAGCACTTCTAGAAACCAGCTCTAACTACCCCCTCGACAATCCTTCTCCCCCCGTACTCTTGAAACCGCGCCCGCCAGGTGTCTTGAGGCGGAAATGTATGAGTATCTTGTAGACAGTGTTGAGGGCGGGAGTGCTTTCTACTCCCTTGCTTGCTTGTTTTTTTGTTTTTTTTGCGTCCATTGCAGCAGAACCTGTGACTATGGGCGGGAGAATAGAATGGGACTGGGCAAAGTAAACGCCAGAGCGGAAAGTGAGTGCTGAATTTAGGTTCAATTACAATCATCAAAGGGAGTAATACACGATACAGTACGTACTAGTGTCACTGCCCCAAGGCCCTGAGGGGTTGGACGCAATCTCCTGCACCCTGTTACTATGAGTGGTAGGTATTTTGATTTTTGCATCGGTTTTCTCTGTGTATGAGTGTGTGATGGCTTCCGATTGTCTAGCAGAGGCATGGCACGCTGCCCCTTCACGCATTTCTTTCTGGCCTGGTATCATACCAGCCAGTCAACCAAAGGGTCCTTTTGGATTTATAACAGTATATACTTCTGTCAGCTAAGCAGATTGCGCTTCTTGACAAGTTGCGTAGCACATAATAAGTTAGCAAATATCACTCGAGCTATATGATTTCATATCCTACCATACCACAATAAATGAGCTCACAAAACCTCGCTCCTGCTTAATTAAAGCCACTGAGAATCCCTCATTAAACATTCAAGGAGCAAAAAAAGACATCTCTGTTGAAATCTATAGTACCCGCAGCTCAGAAGGATACACACTACCCTCCCAGTAAAATTCCGAAATCAGGCTTCCTAGCAGTAGGATAAATATTAATTCCCCAGTTGACATTTTATGAAATACCCAGCTGGCGCAGTGGTTAACACTCCTGTCGCAATTAGCGGGAGCCCAGGAGTTCAATCCATGCTGATAATCAGTTATTTATTGAACGATCCGTCATGTAGGGCAGGAAAACTGAGAATTCCTCAAATCCTGCCCTATGGGGACTGGGAGATTGGAGAACTTGGCCTTCATCAATAGATAGGGCTGTGGGGTTTAACAATCCTGCTACGAGGTGGTAGAATCCGACTCTAGACCTTAAAGGTTGGCGATCGGCGGGTAGCAGAAGCAAATGGGAGGGGGGGGGGTAAAAATAAAATAAAATAAAATAAAATAAAATAAAATAAAATAAAATAAAAAGAATAATAAAAAAGAATAATCTTTTCCTTCTTTTGTCTTAAGGGGGCAGGCAGCCGTTGGCCCTAAAGGATATAGTCATTTTAGTTGTTTTCGCTCTTGTAAGATACTCTCTCCCTATTTATTGCCTTGAGATGCCGGGCAGGTACATTCAGCACAGCTAGGACAGACACAACAAAGACCAATTCACTTCCCCCACAATCCCTCCCCTCCCCTCCCCTAAAACCACAGGCCCCTCATACAGCACTGGTACAATACACAATCCACTTTCGTCCCCTCGCAAGGCCGCAAGGGGACAATAGCAGGCTCCCCCAGAGCACAGGGTCGAAATAAAAATGGCGGGGCCTAAGGGCCGAAGAGAATGTTTGACACGACGGCCTCAACTTCTTAGTGCTATGAAGTTAAGTATTGTAGCCATGAGAACCGGCGCCATTCTTGAAGGCCGCTGAAAAAAGCGGAGGGCCGGCCACGCAATGGCTTGAGTGTGAAGAACTTTGACGAGTGCGAGAACTCTGCCAAAAGGAAAAAAGCAGGGCAATACGAGGCGCGGGGGGGGGGTTATAGAATGATAGATATTCCAAGACTTATGAACGGGGAGTTAGTTTTGGCTAGGGGTATCGTGTGATAGAGTAGACGAGCACCGTGTTGCTAACCAACTAGCTACCGGTACTCTGGATCGAGAATCGCGGGAAAGGATCTGCAGTGACGGTGGTGCGCATGCACTATCCTCATCTCGGGCAATTACGAGGGTGAATTCTTCTCCAGTGGCGCTTGGGTTATACGACTGTGGCATAGGCAAATTTTGCCATACGCAAGGTTTTGGGCCTCAGCATTTGATGTTAGAGAGAGGCGTGAGGATCAAGAATGGAGAATAATTGAAAGTTAGGAAGGAACTTTAGCCATAAGCCATTTGGCCCTTATGACGATCCGGGTTTGCATTTTCGGGATTAAAGATCCCCCATCGTTTGGTGTATCTTGATTGATAGTTGTTGCACCTGGCAATCGATCATAAAACCTCGTGCACCAGAACGCTGTACAGTATGGAGGATCCGGAAGTGCCTTGGAGAGAAAAAGAAACCGGTACTAATAACTGCTCCGGGGGGGGGGGGGGGGTAATCAGTGTGCACCGTTTA
>Ga0307509_10000987_pt1 | contig 48811 bp, 55 predicted proteins | sample 10_EM_MG_FD_202245 | JGI IMG/M metagenome (GOLD analysis project Ga0307509, IMG submission 202245) | Populus trichocarpa ectomycorrhiza microbial communities from riparian zone in the Pacific Northwest, United States - 10_EM | ecosystem: Host-associated > Plants > Roots > Unclassified | place... | reverse complement strand
TCATGCCCGGGGACAACATCAAGATTGTGGTGGAGCTGATCAGCCCGATTGCGATGGAAGACGGACTGCGTTTTGCGATCCGCGAGGGTGGCAAGACGGTCGGCGCCGGCGTCGTCGCCAAGATCCTCAAGTAGGGCACACACAAGGCGGATCCGAATCGGCGCGTAGCGCCGCTAGATTGAAGGGGTCGCGGCTTTGCGCGATCCCCTTGGAAAGTTCGGGCCGAAAGGCCCGTAGAACAGCTGGGGCCCGAAGGCCCCTGACAACGGGTGCCTGAGCGCACCCGGGCTCTGGAGAAATTGAAATGGCAAATCAGAACATTCGTATCCGCCTGAAGGCGTTCGACCATCGTCTGATCGACAGCTCGGCACGCGAGATTGTCGAGACGGCCAAGCGCACCGGTGCCACGGTCAAAGGACCTGTGCCGCTGCCGACGAAGATGGAGCGCTTCACGTTGCTGGTCTCGCCGCACTCCGATAAGGATGCGCGTGACCAGTTCGAGCTGCGCACGCACAAGCGGCTGATGGACATCCTGAACCCCACGGATAAGACCGTGGACGCCCTCATGAAGCTGGAGCTTCCGGCGGGCGTGGACGTCCAGATCAAGCTGAATTGATCGTGTCGGGGACGCCGCGTCCCCGACCGTGCAAAACGCTTGCGTTTTGCGCCAAGTGAACTAGACTGCGCGGCTCTGTGCCCTCGGAGTGCCCTATTTGGGCGGATGAGGGCGGTCGCTTTAAGCGGCATCGGGCGAGGTTGGAGCCGGGTCTGAAAGGATCCGCAGTTCCAAGACCACTCGAGATCAGCGTAGCGCTATCAGCGCGCGCCAATCTTCGGTCGTCTCCAAAACCTTTCCCCCTGTCGATGGTTGCCCACGCGCCAATCGCAGCTCGTGGGTGTGTGCTGAGGAAATAACACATGGCAATCGGACTGGTCGGCCGAAAGGTCGGCATGACGCGCGTGTTCACGGACGCCGGTGAAACAGTGCCCGTCACCGTGATCGAGGTTCTGCCGAACCGCGTCACGCAGGTGAAGTCGCAGGAAAAGGATGGCTACCGGGCCGTGCAGGTCACTTACGGTACTCGCCGTCCTCAGCTCTATTCGAAGGCTGTTGCCGGTCACTACGCCAAGGCCACCGTTGCTCCGGGCAAAGCGCTCGTCGAGTTCCGGCTGGGCACCAACGAGAACGCCGACCTCAAGACGGGTTCGGAGCTCAAGGTGGACTTGTTCAAGGCGGGTGAGCCTGTGGATGTCACGGGTACCACTATTGGTAAGGGCTTCGCGGGCGTCATGAAGCGGCATAACTTCGGCGGCTTGCCGGCGACGCATGGCGTCTCGGTTTCGCACCGTTCGCCGGGATCCATCGGTCAGCGCCAGACTCCGGGCCGCGTGTTCAAGGGTCGCAGGATGTCGGGGCACATGGGTGTGGTTCGCCGCACCACCGAGAACCTGAAGGTGGTTGAGGTCGACCTCGAGCGCAACCTGCTCCTGATCCGCGGCGCCGTTCCGGGCTCCGAAGGCGGCCAGGTCATTGTGCGTCCTTCGCTGAAGGCCGCGCGCCAGGCGAAGCGCAACAAGATTGCACCGTCGAAGGTGGGCAACGCCCCGTCGAAGGATCCAGCCAAGGCTGGAAAGAAGTAACCCATCATGCCGACACTCAAGTTAGTCAATGGTGGTGGCGAGCTGCAGGTTTCCGATGCAGCGTTCGGCCAGCAGTTCAACGAGTCCCTGGTGCACCAGGTGGTGACCGCGTATCGCAACGCGGGCCGCTCCGGCACCAAGGCACAGAAGACCCGCGCGGAAGTCCGCGGCGGTGGCAAGAAGCCCTGGTCGCAGAAGGGTACGGGCCAGGCACGCGCCGGCTCGAGCCGCAGCCCGATCTGGGTGGGTGGCGGTCGCGCCTTCGCCGCGAAGCCGCGCAGCTTCGAGCAGAAGGTCAACCGCAAGATGTATCGCGGCGCCATTCGCGCCATGCTCTCGGAGCTGGCCCGCACCGATCGTCTGTTGGTGACGGACGGCATCGAGCTCGAGGCGCCGAAGACACGCCTGCTGGTCAACCAGCTCAAGCAGTGGGGCCTCGACAAGGCGCTCATCATCGTGGAAGCGACTGATGAGAAGTTGTTCCTGGCGGCCCGCAACCTGCCCTATGTGGAAGTCGTCGAAGCCGCCGGGATCAACCCGGTCGCGCTCGCCGCCTACGACAAGGTGTTGGTCACTCGCGGCGCCGTGAAGATGCTCGAGGAGCGCCTGCAGTGAATAAAGAGCAATTGATGAATGTCCTCATCGCCCCGCACGTCACTGAAAAGACGTCGCTGGTGATGCAGAACCACAACCAGTACACCTTCAAGGTGCGCGGCGACGCCACCAAGGTCGACATCAAGCAGGCTGTTGAGTTGATGTTCGATGTGAAGGTCAGGGCCGTGCAGGTCGTGAACGAACCCGGCAAGACGCGCCGCTTCGGCAAGACGATCGGTCGCACGCAGGACTGGAAGAAAGCATACGTCAGTCTCGCCGCCGGCCAGGCGATCGACTACGAAGCCCGGGCCAAGGGCTGATTCGAGGGATACACATGGCTCTCATCAAATACAAGCCAACATCGCCGGGTACCCGGACGGTCGTCAAGATCGACCGCTCGCACCTGTACAAGGGCGGCCCGTACGAGCCGCTGACCGCGCACCAGAACAAGACCGGTGCCCGCAATAACGCCGGCCGCATCACCACCCGCCACGTTGGTGGCGGCTCGCGCCAAAAGTACCGTGTCATCGACTTCAAGCGTGACAAGGACGGCATCGTCGGAGTGGTGGAGCGCGTTGAGTACGATCCGAACCGCACCAGCCACATCGCCCTCATCAAGTATGCGGACGGTGAGCGTCGCTACATCCTCGCGCCGAAGGGCGTGAAGCCGGGTGAAGAGATCCGCTCGGGTGCCGATTCGCCGATCAAAGCGGGCAACGCCATGCAGTTGCGCCACATCCCTGTCGGCTCGATCGTGCACAACGTCGAGATGAAGGCAGGCAAGGGTGGCCAGATCGCACGGAGCGCGGGCAGCTCGGTGTCATTCACGGCGCGCGAAGGCATCTACGCCTACCTGCGCTTGAAGTCGGGTGAGACTCGCAAGGTTCATATCGACTGCCGTGCGACCTTGGGTGAAGTTGGAAACGACGAGCACAACCTCCGCAGCTACGGCAAGGCCGGCGCGAAGCGTTGGCTGGGTATTCGTCCGACCGTACGCGGTCTTGCGATGAACCCGGTCGACCACCCGCACGGTGGTGGTGAAGGCAAGTCAGGTCAGGGTAATCCGCATCCCGTGTCGCCATGGGGTCAGAACGCCAAGGGCCTCAAGACCCGTCACAACAAGCGCACGGACAACATGATCGTTCAGCGCCGTAAGAACCGGATCCGCTGATCGGAGCGTCAATACTTATGCCACGTTCATTGAAAAAGGGTCCGTTCGTCGATCTGCACCTGGCCAAGAAGGTCCAGGTCGCATCTGCCAAGAACGACCGCAAGCCGATCAAGACCTGGTCGCGCCGCTCCATGGTCATTCCTGACATGGTTGGATTGACCATTGCCGTGCACAACGGCCGCCAGCACATCCCGGTGCTCGTCACCGAGAACATGGTCGGTCACAAGCTCGGTGAGTTCGCTCCGACCCGTACTTTCAAGACGCATTCCGGCGACCGCAAGGTCGAGTCGGCGTCCTGATCGAGGCAACGAACATGCAAGTAACCTCAGTACTGCGATACGCACGCATCTCGCCGCAAAAGTGCCGGCTGGTAGCGGATGTGGTGCGCGGCAAGCCTGTCGGCAATGCCATTGCAACGTTGAAGTTCATGCCCAAGAAGGGCGCTGAGCTGGTGCGCAAGTTGTTGGAGTCGGCGGTCGCGAATGCCGAGCACAACCACGGCGCTGACGTAGACGATCTCAAGGTTTCATTGATTCACGTTGACGAAGCGCCGGTGTTGAAGCGTTTCGCTGCCCGCGCCAAGGGCCGCGGTGCCCGCATCGTCAAGCGCAACAGTCACATCACCGTTGGCGTCAGCGACGGGAAGAAGGACTAACTCATGGGTCAGAAGGTCAATCCGCTGGGCATCCGGCTGGGTATCACTCGTGACTGGACGTCGAAGTGGTATGCCGGCAAGAAGCAGTTCCCCCAGCATGTGTTCACAGATTTCCGCGTACGCGGTTTCCTGCGCTCCCGGCTGGCTGAGGCCTCGGTGAGCCGCATCCACATCGAGCGCGCGGCGAAGAAAGTCAACATCACGATCCAGACGGCGCGTCCGGGCATCGTGATCGGCAAGAAGGGTGAGGACATCGAGAAGCTGCGCCAGGAAACGGCGAAGCTGCTCGGCATGGCTGTTGGTGATGTTCGTTTGAACATCGCTGAGATCCGAAAGCCTGAGCTCGATGCACAGCTCGTTGCAGACAGCATTGCGCAGCAGATCGAGAAGCGCGTGATGTTCCGCCGTGCGATGAAGCGCGCGGTGATGAGCACGATGCGCAGCGGTGCGTTGGGTGTGAAGGTGCGTGTTTCCGGCCGTTTGAACGGTGGCGAAATCGCGCGCACGGAGTGGTACCGCGAGGGACGCATTCCGCTGCACACATTCCGCGCTGACATCGACTACGGCCTGTCAGAGTCACGCACCACCTATGGCGTGATCGGCGTGAAGGTCTGGATCTTCAAGGGCGAAGTGTTCGACAAGGTGCAGCTCGAGCAGGCTGCGGCTGAAGGCGAAGCGGCTGCAGGCGCTCCGGCACAGGCTCCGCAGGCCCCGGCTGCTCCGGCCGCCGAAGCGACCGTACAGGCCTGATTGAGAGTACGCAGTCATGATGCAGCCTAAACGCACCAAGTACCGCAAGATGTTCAAGGGCCGGATGGCCGGCCTGGCGCAGCGCGGCAGCTCTGTGTCCTTCGGCGAGTTCGGCCTGAAGGCAACGAGCCGCGCGCGTATGACAGCGCGTGAGATCGAGGCCGCGCGCCGAGCGATGGCCCGCTATGTGAAGCGCGGCGGACAGATCTGGATCCGCGTGTTTCCTGACGTGCCAATCAGCAAGAAGCCGCTCGAAGTTCGCATGGGTAGCGGCAAGGGTAACGTTGAGTACTGGGTCGCGCGTGTCAAACCCGGCAAAGTGCTCTTCGAGATGGAAGGAGTTGATGAGGTCACGGCGCGCGAAGCGTTCCGTCTCGCCGGCTCCAAGTTGTCGGTTTCCACGTCGTTCGTCAAACGGCAGGTTCGCTAATGGACGCCAAAGAATTGCGCGGCAAGTCAGCTTCTGAGCTGTCTGACGAGCTGCTGAAGCTCCGCAAGGAGCAGTTCGCGCTGCGCATGCAGCGCGCTACGGGGCAGTCCCCGAAGCCAGACCAGTTCACGAAGGTGCGCCGTAACATCGCGCGTTTGAAGACAGTGCAGCGCGAGCAACAGACGGCCGCAGCCGGGAGTAAGAAATGAGCGCGGAAGAAACCAACGTCGCCGTCAAGGGCGCGGTTGAAGCAAAAGGCGCGCGCACGCTCACCGGGCGCGTCGTGAGCAGCAAGATGCAGAAGACGATCACCGTCGAAATCGAGCGGTTGATCCGTCACATGCCGTACGGCAAGTTCATCCGCCGCACGACCAAGTTGCTGGCGCACGATGAGAAGGGCGAGTCGCACGAGGGTGATCTCGTGTTGATTGCTCCGTGCCGGCCGCTGTCGCGCCGCAAGTCGTGGCAACTGATCGAAGTCGTCGAGAAAGCCGCTGGAGTACCGAAATGATCCAGTTGCAAACCTTCCTCAACGCTGCCGACAACAGCGGCGCACGCACTTTGCAGTGCATCAAGGTGCTCGGCGGCTCAAAGCGTCGCTACGCGACGATTGGCGATGTCATCAAGGTCAGCGTGAAGGATGCAATCCCGCGCGGCAAGGTGAAGAAGGGCGAAGTGTATGACGCGGTTGTCGTGCGCACAGCGCATGGAATCCGCCGCCCGGACGGCTCGTTGATCCGCTTCGACGGTAACGCGGCAGTGCTGCTGACCCCGAAGCTCGAGCCGATCGGCACCCGCATCTTCGGGCCCGTGACCCGCGAGCTGCGCAACGTACAGTTCATGAAGATCATTTCACTAGCCCCCGAGGTGCTGTGACGTGAGCAGGAAGATTCGCAAAGGCGATCAGGTCATCGTGCTGTCGGGCCGCGATAAGGGCCGGCATGGCGCGGTGCTGGAAGTGCTCCCGGACGATCAGGTGATTGTCGAGAGCATCAATGTGGTGAAGCGGCATCAGAAGCCCAACCCGCAGGCGGGCAAGCAGGGCGGCATCCTCGAGAAGACGATGCCCATGCCGTTGTCGAAGGTGGCGATTTTCAATCCGGGCTCGAAGAAAGCGGACCGGATCGGATTCAAGACGCTCACCGACGGCAAGAAGGTGCGCTTCTTCAAGTCGAATGGGGAAATGATCGACGCGTAAGCGTCGCTCGGGTGTAACCACTTATGGCCAGGCTGCAAGAATTCTACCGCCAGACCGTCGTGCCTCGGTTGAGGGAAGACCTCAAGATCGAGAACGCGATGCAGGTGCCGAAGATCACCAAGATCACGGTGAACATGGGTGTCGGCGAAGCCGTCGCGGACCGCAAGGTGATGGACGCTGCTGTCACGGATCTCACCAAGATCACGGGACAGAAGCCGCTCATTACCAAGTCCAGAAAGGCGATCGCGTCCTTCAAGCTGCGGGCGGGACTCGCCGTCGGCGCGAAGGTGACCCTGCGTGGAGCTCGCATGTACGAGTTCCTCGACAGGTTGATCAACATCGCGATGCCGCGCATTCGTGACTTCCGCGGCGTGTCGGCGCGGTCGTTCGACGGTCAGGGCAACTATAGCCTGGGCGTGAAGGAACAGATCATTTTCCCGGAGATCCAGTATGACCAGGTCGATCAGATCCGGGGTATGGACATCACGATTACGACGACGGCGGTGGATAACCGTCACGGCCGAGCACTGCTCGAGGCTTTCAACTTCCCATTCCGGAAGTAAGAGGATTTCTTAAGTGGCGAAGACGAGCATGGTCATGCGCGAGCGACGTCGCGCCAAGATCGTAAAAAGATACGCGGCCCAACGTGCGCAGCTCAAAGAGCTGATCCGTAGCCCGCGTACATCCCAGGGCGAGCGCGAGGCCGCGCAGGCCAAGTTGCAATCGATGCCCCGCGACGCGAGTCCTTCGCGCCAGAGGAATCGTTGCGCGATCACGGGCCGCTCACGCGGTGTGTATCGCAAGTTCGGATTGTCGCGCGTGAAGATCCGCGAAGTCGCCTTCCGGGGCGAGATTCCAGGTCTCACGAAGGCGAGCTGGTGAGGGGCGTCCTATGAGCATGACCGATCCCATCGCCGATCTGCTGACTCGCATTCGCAACGGCCAGACCGCTGGCAAGCCCGAAGTGCAGATGGCGTCGTCGAAGTTGAAGACGGCTATCGTCAAGGTGTTGAAGGATGAAGGCTATATTGCCGACTTCCGCACCGAGACCGACGGCGGCAAGCCGACCTTGACCGTCGGGCTGAAATACTACGACGGCCGTCCCGTGATCGACCGGATCGAACGTGTCAGCCGGCCTGGCCTGCGGATCTACCGCGGCAAGGACGAGCTGCCGAAGGTTCTGGGTGGCATGGGCACGGTGATCGTGTCGACGCCCAAGGGTGTGATGACGGACAAGCAGGCCCGGTCGATCGGACAGGGCGGCGAAGTCCTGTGCGTCGTGGCCTGATCGCAAGGCCGGAGTCGTAGGAACCAACATGTCGAGAATTGCCAAAGCACCGGTCGATCTGCCGAAAGGCGTGACGGCGACCGTGTCACCGGAAGGGGTGACCATCAAGGGCGCGAAGGGCTCGCTCAGCGTACCGCTCAGCCGTGGTGTGTCGGTCGTGCAGACCGAGCAGAAGCTGCAGATCAAGTACACCGATCCGGGCTTGTCGCGGACGCAGGCGGGCGCTACTCGCGCTCACCTTGCCAACATGGTCACGGGCGTCACCAAGGGCTACGAGCGCAAGCTCGAGTTGGTCGGCGTTGGTTTCCGCGCGCAGGTCACGGGCAAGACCCTGAATCTGACCCTGGGCTTCTCGCACCCGGTCACGTTCGCGATTCCGGAAGGAATCACCATGGAGACCCCGAGCCAGACCGAAATTGTCATCAAGGGTATCGACCGGCAGAAGGTCGGGCAGATTGCCGCGGAAATCCGCGATGTCCGGCCGCCTGAGCCCTACAAGGGCAAGGGCGTGAGGTACTCCGGCGAGAAGATCACCCTCAAAGAGGGTAAAAAGAAATGATCATTACCAAGAAGCAGCGGCGTTTGCGCCGCGCTATCAAGACGCGCGCACACATTCGTCAGTTGGGCGTTGCCCGTCTGACCATCCACCGCACGCCGCAGCACATTTATGCGCAGGTCACCGCCGCCGATGGGGCGAAGGTGATTGCGGCGGCCTCGACTCTCCAGGAGAAGGTCCGGGAAGGTCTCAAGGGCACTGGCAACGTAGAAGCGGCCAAGGCCGTGGGACGTGCGATCGCCGAGCGGACCAAGGCCGCGGGCGTGAGCAAAGTTGCGTTTGACCGTGCGGGATTTCAGTACCACGGGCGCGTCAAGGCGCTCGCCGATGCCGCTCGTGAAGCAGGCCTAGAGTTTTAAGAAGGCATACCTATGGCAAGACCGGAAAAGAGCCAGTCGGGTGACGAGTTCGTAGAGAAGCTCGTCGCGGTGAATCGCACGGCGAAGGTCGTCAAGGGCGGCCGTCAGTTCGGCTTCACTGCGCTGACTGTAGTGGGCGATGGCTCGGGCCGTGTTGGATACGGCTTTGGCAAGGCTCGCGAAGTCCCCGTGGCGATCTCGAAGGCCATGGCTCAGGCGCGCAAGAACCTGATCAACGTGTCGCTGCGAAACGATTCGCTGCACTACGCGATCAAGGGTGTGCACGGCGCGACGCGCGTGTACATGCAGCCGGCCTCGGATGGTACGGGCGTTATCGCCGGTGGCGGAATGCGCGCGGTGCTCGAGTGTGCGGGCGTCCGTAACGTGCTCGCCAAGAGCTACGGTTCGCGCAACCCCATCAATGTGGTTCGCGCAACCATCAAGGCATTGGGAAATATCCGCTCGCCGGACGAAATTGCAGCGAAGCGCGGTAAGACTCTCGAAGAGATCACGGGTTGACCAACATGGCCGAGAAGACCCAAGTCAAAGTAACGCTGGTCAAGAGCCTTCATGGCCAGCTTGCCAACATCGCGGCATCCGCGCGCGGCCTCGGCCTGCGTCGGATTCGCCAGACCGTCACGGTCGCGGACACTCCCGAGAACCGGGGGATGATCAACGCGGCTGTGCATCTGTTGAAAGTGGAAAAGCAGGCGTAAGCAGGCCCGCAGCTTAGGACCAACGATATGCGACTGAACTCACTGAAACCCGGTCATGGATCCAAGCGTCCGCGCCTGCGCGTGGGACGCGGTGCATCCGCAGGCCAGGGCAAAACCTGTGGCCGCGGTGTCAAAGGACAGCGCGCGCGCAAGGGTGGTTACCACAAGGTCGGATTCGAGGGTGGTCAGACTCCTTTGGATCGCCGTCTGCCGAAGTTCGGCTTCCGCTCCGACATGGCCGTCACGCGCGCCGAAGTGCGCTTGCACGAGCTGGACAAGGTTGAGGGTGGAGTAATCGACCTCGAGTCGCTGAAGAAGGCCGGTGTCATCCCGGTGTTCGCGGAGCGCGCCAAGGTCGTCCTGTCGGGCGAGATCAAGAAGGCGGTGACCCTCAAGGGTGTTGGCGCCACGAAGGGTGCGCGAGCTGCAATCGAAGCGGCCGGCGGCACGATCGAGGCCCCGGAGGTCAAAGCTGAAGATCTGCCGAAGGCACGCGATCCAGTGAAGCGCGCCGCGGCGGAAGCGAAGATCAAGGCGAAGGCCGAGGCCGATGAGAAGGCCAAGGTTGATGCCAAGGCAGCCAAGGAAGACGCGAAGGCCGGCAAGGCCAGCGCGAAAGCCGCGAAGGCCGCCAAAGACGAGGCCGAGCCCAAGAAGGGCAAGGCCGAACCGAAGGGTGAGGCCTGAGCCTTTCAATCGGAAACCGTAGCCCCATATAGAGCACACGCTTGGCTAACTCGACATTCAGCAACCCGGCTGCCGGACTAGGCGACGCTGCCCGTTTTGGGGAGATTCGCGGCCGCCTGCTGTTCCTGATTGGCGCGCTGGTGGTGTATCGCATCGGGACCTTCATTCCGGTGCCGGGCATCAACCCGAGTGAGGTGGCGCGGTTCTTCTCGGACCAGTCGAACACCATCCTCGGCATCGTGAACATGTTCTCGGGCGGCGCCTTGTCCCGCCTGTCGATCTTCGCGATGGGTGTGATGCCCTATATTTCGGCGTCGATCATCATCCAGATGATGTCGATGGTCATTCCGTCGCTCATGGAGCTGCGCAAGGAAGGCGAGTCCGGACGACGCAAGATTACTGAGTACACCCGTTACGCCACCGTCGTACTCGCGGCGTTCCAGTCCTTCGCCGCGGCCGGTGCGTTGGTGAAAGGCGGCCTGACTCTGTACTCGGGCGTGCCGTTCCTGTTCACGGCCACCGTGACCATGACGACGGGGACCATGTTCCTGATGTGGCTGGGCGAGCAGATTACCGAGCGCGGTATCGGCAACGGCATCTCGATGATCATCCTGGCCGGCATCGTGGCAGGACTCCCGGGCGCCATCGGTAACACCGCCGAGGCCGTCAATACCGGCGAAATGTCAGGCCCGTTCGCGTTGCTGGTGGTTATTCTCGTGCTGGGCACGACGGCGTTCGTAGTGTTCGTCGAGCGCGCGCAGCGCCGGATCACTGTGAACTATGCGAAGCGCCAGGTCGGCCGGCGGATGTACGCGGGCCAGAGCAGCCACCTGCCGTTCAAGCTGAACATGTCGGGCGTGATTCCGCCGATTTTCGCGTCCAGCCTGCTACTGTTTCCGGCCACGCTGGCCAGCTTCTTCGGAGCGAATGCCGAGGGGCCGGTGGCGACGTTCATGCAGAACATGGCGCAGGCGTTGGGTTACGGCCAGCCGTTGCACCTTGTAATTTACGCATTGCTCATCATCTTCTTCTGTTTCTTCTATACCGCGCTGGTCTTCAACGCGCGCGATACGGCAGATAATCTGAAGAAGTCCGGCGCGTTCATTCCGGGTATCCGCCCCGGGCAGCAGACGGCCGAGTACATCGACAAGGTTCTGACGCGCCTGACTCTGTGGGGCGCTCTCTACGTGACAGCAGTGTGTCTGCTGCCGGAGATTCTGGTCTCGTCGCAGGGTGTTCCGTTCCACTTCGGCGGTACGTCCCTGCTGATCGTGGTGGTGGTCGTGATGGATTTCATGTCGCAGCTGCAGGCTCACATGATGTCGCATCACTATCCGGGTCTGCTCAAGAAGGCGAACCTGCTCGGCTACGGCCGGCCGGGTTCGGGTGGTTAAACATGAAAGTACGTCCGTCGGTCAAGAAGATCTGCAAGAACTGCAAGATCGTTCGCCGTCACCGAGTTGTCCGCGTGATCTGCACTACGGATCCGCGTCACAAGCAGCGGCAAGGGTAAGATATATATGGCACGTATAGCTGGCATCAACATACCGATGAACAAGCACGTGTGGATCGGGCTTACGCACATTTTTGGCGTAGGCCGGGCACGCGCACGGGCTGCTTGCTCGGGCGCGGGCGTGGATCCGCACACCAAGGTGAAGGACCTTACCGAGACGGAGGTGAATGCCATCCGCTCGCAGATCGCGAAGTTCGCGGTCGAAGGCGACCTGCGCCGCGAAGTGTCCATGAACATCAAGCGCCTGATGGACCTCGGCTCATACCGTGGGATTCGTCACCGTCGCGGACTGCCGGTCCGTGGCCAGCGCACTCGTACCAACGCACGTACCCGGAAGGGTCCGCGCAAGCAGGCGGTGAAGTTGAACGCACCCCCAGGTAAGGCCTAATGGTGGCAGTGAGCCACCGGCGCGTTTCGCGCCGCTACACGGTGCGGGTTTGCGCAGCAAAGCCGCAGGAAAGTTGCGCGCAGCGCATGAATTAGAGGTTTAGAGCTACATGGCCGATCAGAAACCCAGCGGTGGCAACAATGCGCAGCAGAACGCTGCCAATGCCGCCAAGAAGCCGAAGAAGGCTCGCAAGAACGTGCTCGATGCAATCGCGCACGTCCACGCATCCTTCAACAACACGATCATCACGATCACGGATCGTCAGGGCAATACGTTGTCCTGGGCAACCTCCGGTGGCTGCGGCTTCCGTGGGTCGCGCAAGAGCACGCCTTTCGCTGCACAGGTTGCCGCCGAGAAGGCTGGCGTCGCTGCGCAGGAGCATGGCGTGAAGAACGTCGAGGTTCGTGTCGGTGGTCCCGGCCCTGGCCGCGAGTCCGCCGTGCGCGCGCTGAACAACTGCGGTTTGAAGATCACCAGCATCGCTGATGTCACGCCGATTCCGCACAACGGCTGTCGTCCGCCCAAGAAGCGTCGGGTCTAGAGGTTAAAAAAGTATGGCGCGTTACACGGGTCCAACATGCAAGCTCGCTCGCCGCGAGGGCACGGATCTTTTCCTCAAGAGTGGCGCCAAGCCGCTCGAGAGCAAGTGCAAGTTCCAGGTGCCGCCGGGCGGTATCAAGGGTGAGCGCCGTCAGCGCTTGTCCGACTACGGAACTCAGCTCCGCGAGAAGCAGAAGCTGCGTCGTATGTACGGCGTGTTGGAACGGCAGTTCGCCAACTACTACGAGGAGGCTGCACGTCGCGCCGGGGCTACGGGTGAGAACCTGCTGAAGCTGCTCGAGTGCCGCCTGGACAACGTGGTTTACCGGATGGGGTTCGCGGCGACGCGCTCCGAGGCTCGCCAGCTGGTGAGCCACAAGGCCATCCAGGTCAACGAGAAGCCAGTGACCATCGCGTCCTTCCAATGCAAGGCGGGCGATGTCGTCCAGGTGCGCGAGAAGTCGCGCAAGCAATTGCGGATTCAGGGCGCATTGACAGTGGCCCAGCAGGTCGGGTTGCCCGACTGGGTTGAGGTCAACGACAAGGAATTTCGGGGCGTCTTCAAGACGGCACCGGCGCGGGACGACATCCTGCCCGATATCAACGAAAACCTGGTCGTCGAGCTGTATTCGAAGTAGGCCGGGGCGCGCAGCCCGGGCGTTGGACCAACGTCCGCTTACTTCCGCAACGTATCGTATTGGTTTTGTTTGGGTCGGCGCCTTAAGCCGGCAAAGTGAGACGCTATGCAGGGATCAGTCACCGAGTTCTTGAAGCCCCGTGTCGTCAAGGTGCAACCCGTTGCCCCTCGGCAGGCACGCGTAGTCATTGAGCCGTTCGAGCGTGGCTTCGGCCACACCTTGGGCAACGCGCTGCGTCGCGTGCTCTTGTCGTCAATGCCTGGCAGCGCGATCACGGAAGTTGAAATCGACGGCGTGCTCCATGAGTACACCAGCATCGAGGGTGTGCAGGAGGACGTGGTCGACATTCTGCTGAATCTGAAGCAGGTCGCGATTCGCATGCACACGCGCGACAGCGCGGAGCTGCGCTTGCACAAGAAGGGTCCGGGACCGGTCACGGCCGGCGACATCCAGACGGATCATGACATCGACGTCGTCAATCCTGACCTCGTCATTGCCAACCTGACCAAGGCTGGCGAGCTGAGCATGAATCTGCGGATCGAGCGTGGACGTGGTTACCGTCCGGCGGCTTCGCGCGTTGCGTTTGAGGAGCAGACACGGCCCATCGGCCGGTTGCAGCTCGACGCTTCGTTCTCTCCGGTTCGTCGTGTTACGTACTCTGTCGATGCCGCGCGTGTCGAGCAGCGCACCGACCTCGACAAGCTGGTGATCGACATCGAGACCAACGGCACGATCGACGCCGAGGAAGCAATCCGGCGCGCGGGCAGCATCCTGAAGGATCAGCTGTCAGTGTTCGTCGATCTGCAGGGCGAGGAAGAGGCCGCCACGAAGGTCTCCGAGATGCAGTTCGATCCGATCCTGCTGCGTCCCGTGGACGAGCTGGAGCTCACCGTGCGCAGTGCGAACTGCCTCAAGGCCGAGAACATTCATTACATCGGTGACCTGGTGCAGCGGACCGAAGTCGAGTTGCTGCGCACGCCAAACCTCGGCAAGAAGTCGCTCACCGAGATCAAGGAAGTGCTGCAGAGTCATGGCCTGATGCTCGGTATGCGCCTGGACGGCTGGCCGCCGGCGGGTCTGAAGCACGACGAAGAGCGCGATGTGATTTGACGCGCTCAAGCGTCGTCAGCGCCCAGCGTTATTTAAGGGTTTAATTTTATGCGTCATCATCTATCTGGCCGGCAGCTTTCGCGTAACAGCTCGCACCGGCACGCGATGCTGCGGAACATGAGTGTTTCGCTGCTGCGTCACGAGACCATCAAAACCACGCTCCCGAAGGCGAAGGAATTGCGCCGGGTGGTCGAGCCTCTGATCACTCTCGCCAAGATCGATGGCGATGCGAATCGCCGGCTGGCGTTTGCCCGCCTGCGTGATGCGGATGTGGTCGAGAAGCTGTTCGCTGACCTCGGCCCGCGCTTCAAGAAGCGTCCGGGCGGCTATACGCGCATCCTGCGCATGATGCCGCGTGCGGGAGACTCTGCGCCGATGGCGCTGATGCAGCTCGTAGACGGCCCGGCCGCTGCGACGGCGTCCACTGATGAAGCGCCGGCTGCCAAGAAGAAGGGTGCTCGCGCCAAGAAGAAGGCAGAGGCTTCAGGCACCGAAGCGGAAGCTGCGCCGAAGCGCACGCGGAAGAAGAAGGCCGCGGCGGCGTAAGTCGCCCGGCGTCAGGCGAAGTATGCTTGAACGAAAGGCCGCCACCAGGCGGCCTTTTCGTTTGCGCCCTTAGTCTCGTTCTCGTAGGCTGCCGACTCGAACACTAACTAATAATTGGCACAGCTTCAGGAGAGCGACCCATGAGCTTAGCCTCCGAATTCAAAGAATTTGCGATGAAGGGCAGTGTCATCGACCTCGCGGTCGGTGTCGTGATCGGCGCGGCCTTCGGCAAGATCGTCAGCTCGCTCGTGGCCGATGTCATCATGCCGCCCATCGGGCAGTTGATCGGCAATGTGAACTTCAGCGACCTGGCGTGGCGCATCGGTACCGACCCCGCCAACAAGCCCGTATTGTTGAAGTACGGGGTGTTCATTCAGACGGTGTTCGAATTCCTGATTATTGCGTTCGTGATTTTCATGGCCATCAAGGGCATCAACAAGCTCAAGCGCCCGGTGGTGCCGCCGCCGGCCGCTGCTCCGCCGCCACCTCCGCGCGAGGAAGTGTTGTTGACGGAGATCCGCGACCTGCTCGCGAAGCGCACGTAGTCGCTCAGCCAGGCATCTCAATGACCCGTGATGGCCAGAAAACCATCTCGGGTCAGGTTCTCGCAGCCTTGCGCGGTGATCGCAAGGTCATCCTCGATACGAATCCCGCCGAAACGCCGCAGTCCCTCCACCCGCGACCAGTTGATGCTCGCGGCGCGTGAGTCAGCTCGCGCGGCATCCAACAACTGATCGATGAAGTAGATCCCCGGCTCCATCGTGACCACAAACCCCTCCTGCAGAACGCGTGTGAGACGCAGGAAGGGATGTCCCGGCGGCCGCGGTATTTCACCAGTCTCGGCTGATTGCATGAAGCCGCCGACATCGTGAACCTCCAGCCCAAGAAGGTGCCCGATTCCGTGCGGCAGAAAAACGCTGGAAACGCCGCTCGCCACGGCTTCCTCGGCGCTACATGTAGTTATGTCGGCTTCGCGTAACAAGATTGCTGTCAGGTGATGCGCTCGAAGGTGGACGTCACGCCAATCAACGCCCGCGCGCACTCCCGCGCACAAGGATTGCTGCATCTGGTCCATGCTGCGGATGAGCGCTGCAAAATCGTCGTCCCGCAGCGAATAGGTGCGCGTTATGTCGCTGGCGTAGCCGCCGAATTCCGCGCCGGCATCGATGAGCAGGGAGTACCGCTGCGCGGGCGGTTCCTTCTCCAACACCTGGTAGTGCAGGACGGCACCGCCGTCATTCAGGGCGATAATCGGGTTGTAGGGCAGTTCCTGCTCCCGCAGGCCGCAGGCGCGCAGAAAAGCCAGCTCGATATCAAACTCGGACGCGCCCGCCTGAAAGGCCTGGGAGGCCGCGACGTGTCCGCGTGCACCCAATCGACTCGCTTCACGCAGGCACGCAAGCTCATAGGGCGATTTGACCGCCCGCGCAAAATCCAGCCGCCGCATGAGCGGGGCGGGATTGACCGCCCGCACTCCCCAACTCGCCAACTCGAGGAAGGCATCCCCGATGTAGGCGACACCGCTCAGGTCGTACGGCAGAGCTTGCCTCGCCGCCTCGCGGTCAGCGACGCTGCGAATGTCGAAATGCTGCGTCCAGTAGGCCTGCGGCACTGCGGCGGGCTTGTGCCAGTAGTCGCGCGGACTATGGAAAAGCAGCTGTGGCTGCATCCCGGGCACAAAGTAGACGAAGCTGTCAGGCACATCCGCAAGAGGCGCCCAAACCTTGAAGGGCGCGTGTGCTTCGAACGGATAGGTCCGATCGTCCTCGAAGATAGTTACGAGCGATCCTGAATGGACCAGCAGACTGCGGAATCCGCTCGCCTCCAGAGCCCGAGCGGTGCGGTCGCAGACGGATTGCAGATGGGGCCCGAACGTCGCTTCCAGCGTCGAACCAAGGTCTTTATGGGTCATGGCTTGCCATATTATTTGGTGTCGTAAACGACAGACAACGTCTTCTGACTGTTTCAAATCGACCGGGGACTCTATAGAATTTGCCGCTGCGATCCGTACGGACTCGCGGAACGAAGAACTCGTTCATATTGTTTTCATACCACTCTTGCTTCTCTTCGGGGTACCGATCGATGAACACCAAACTCGCTCTTAGCGCACTCGTTGCGGCGCTGATGCTGACGGCCTGCGCGAAGCAGGAAGCCGCCAGCCCTGACGCCGCAGCTACTCCGCCTGCCTCCACGGAAGCCGCACCGGCCCCACCGGCTGCTGACGCTCCTCCTGCTGCTGATGCTCCGGCCGCTCCTGCGGCTGACGGCGCTGCCGCTCCGCCTCCGGCCGACGCTCCCGCCGCGCCGCCGAAGCAGTAAGTAATTCGACGAGAATTACTTCTCGAGCAGACAGCTCAAGACGGCCCGGACGGATCGCGCAAGCGAACTGTCCGGGCCGTGTCTTTTTCGTAGCAAGTAGTTTTTGGCCCGACCGTGACCGTCAGTGTCCGAGATGCTCGACCCTCCGAGAGCGACCGGCTCTGGATCGGTAGTATCTACCGCGAATATCTGGATGACCTGGCCGCTCTGAGCACGGGGATTTTCCCGGTGCTGGGCGAAGTGGGTCACCGGGAGCCCGACCAGATCGCGCGCTGGTTCGGTGATCGCAACGCGTTTCCCCTGATCATTCTGAAGACCGCCGAGCGTGTCGGTTTCGCGATGGTGGCTCGCAGCGCCCACCCGCCGGGACCCCCGGTCGTCGAATACCGCATGGCCGAGTTTTTCATCTCCCGCGCGAGCCGCCGTCTGGGTGTAGGGCGGACGGCCGTCAACCTGATCCTGAACCGCTTCGCCGGCCGGTGGGAAATTACCGAGTATCTGCGCAACCCGGGCGCTGTCAGCTTCTGGAGGCGTGTGGTCGCCGGCTACACGCGCGGCTTGTACCAGGAGCGAGTGATCAACGGCGAGGTGCGGCAGATTTTCGATTCAAGGATTGAACGTTCGCGTTGACGCCCGGGCCGGCGTGCGAGCAGGCCCCACAACCACCACCAGATAGTTTCGCCAGGATCCGCTGCCGCAACAGGCCTATCCAACGGCCACCAAGGAGGGACGGAAGGCCCGAAAGCGCATCGAGCGTTTTCAGTTGCAGTCGTGTCGACATCAAACGCCAGGTGCTGAAGACTGCACAGGCGAGCACGATCAGGCCGACCAGTACTGGTTCCACGGGACCCATGTCAGCCGGCTCCCAGCGCGACAGCGACGTGATAGGTGATAAAGGACCCGACGTAGGCGAGAGCGAACAGGTAGGCCGCCATGATCAACGGATAGCGCCAGGAGTTCGTTTCACGCTTCACGACAGTGAGTGTCGACAGGCATTGCGGCGCGAACACATACCAGACGAGCAGTGACAGCCCCGTCGCGATGCTCCAGGAGCCGGCAATCACCGGCGAGAGCGCCCCTTCGAGATCTCCGCTGCCTGACATGGAGTAGACGGTTCCCAACGCACTGACCGCCACTTCGCGTGCCGCGAGCCCGGGGACCAATGCGACCGAGATCTGCCAGTTGAATCCCAACGGCGCGAATATCACCTGCAGGCCCTGGCCGATCATTCCCGCAACGCTGTATTGGATGGCCGGTCCCGTGGCGCCCGCCGGTGGTGCCGGAAAGCTCGCCAGGAACCACAACACCACCATCAACGACAGAATGATGGTACCGACACGGCCGAGAAAGATCCGGGCCCTTTCCCACAGGCCGAGCGCCAGGTTGCGCAGCACCGGCAGCCGGTATTCCGGCAGCTCCAGCAGCAACGGCTGGTAGCCACCGCGCATCACGGTCTTTTTGAGTACGAATGCCACTGCCATTGCGCTGCCGACGCCTGCGCAATAAAGGGCAAACAACACCAGTCCCCGCAGGTTCAGGAAACCAACAACAGTACGTTGGGGGATGAATGCGCCGATGAGCAGCGCGTACACCGGCAGCCGGGCGGAGCAAGTCATCAACGGGGCGATCATGATCGTCGCCAGCCGGTCGCGACTGGAGGGAATGGTGCGCGCGGCCATGATGCCCGGGATGGCGCAGGCGAAGCTCGACAGCAGCGGAATGAAGGCGCGGCCGGACAGGCCGACTTTGCCCATCAGGCGATCGAGCATGTAGGCCGCTCGCGGCAGGTAACCCGAATCCTCCAGCGCCAGAATGAACAGGAACAGGATGAGGATCTGCGGCAGGAAGACGAGCACCTGGCCGGCGCCGGCAATGATGCCGCTCATCAACAAGCCGCGCAGCGGGCCGTCCGACATGTGGTTTCCAACCCAGGCGCTGAGCGCTCCCATGCCCGACTGGATGAGATCCATCGGCACCTTCGCCCAGCTGAATACCGCCTGGAACATCAGGAACAGTACCAATGCCAGCAGCGCCGGGCCCAACACCGGGTTGAGGACGATCGCATCGAGCCGCGACAACAGGGCCAGGCGCGCAGGCACGCGGTAGCCGACCTCGTCGAGAATCCGGCGCACTTCGAACTGGGTGGCTTCGATCTCGGCCGCGGTCCGGGTCGCGGGCGGAAGCACGATCGGCGTGGCGGAGCGATTGCTGAAGTCGTACTTGTCGATGGCCTCCACGAGCTCTCGTTCGCCGCCAGCGCGCACCGCCACCGTCTCTATGACGGGGACGCCGAGAGCCCGCTCCAGGGCCGCGCGGTCTATCCGGTAGCCCCGCTGCTTGGCGACATCACTCATGTTCAGCGCAACCAGCATCGGCCGCCCGATTCGCTTCAGCTCCAGGGCGAGCCTCAGGTTCAGCCGCAGATTGGTGGCATCGACGACGCAGACCAGCAGATCGGGCGCCGGCTCCGAAGCATGGCGACCCAGCACCACGTCGCGGGCGATCGCCTCATCCAGGCTGGCCGGTTCGAGGCTATAAGCCCCAGGGAGGTCGACTATGCGATAGGTGCGACCGGTGCGGGGGCCGATCAATCGGCCTTCCTTGCGCTCGACAGTGACCCCTGGGTAGTTGGCGACCTTCTGGCGGCTGCCCGTCAGGAGATTGAAGAGCGCGGTCTTACCGCAATTGGGCACACCGATGAGAGACAGGCTGAGCGACGGATTGGTCGAAGAGCGGGCCGTCGGGATGGTATTCGGCGCCGGGGCCACCGAAGCGTTCACAAAGCGTTCCCAGGACGGGAGATCTCCACCCCCTTCGGGGCGCTCAACGGAGGGCAAGGGGGTCGGGAGCCCGGGACGTGCGGCTTGATATCGACCCAAATGTTTGCGGCTTCACGCCGCCGCAGCGCCAGCGTCGTATTGCCGACGCGGACTACGAAGGGGTCCCGGCCAGGCCGGGTCTCGGCAAGGATTTCGACGTGCTCACCGCTGCAGAATCCGAATTCCAGCAGCCGACGATCGAGCGCCGTGAGGTGCTCGGATCGCGCGCCCACGCTGACAATCACCCCTTGGGCTCCGGGTGATAAGGCACTCAGACTGATGTAACCGGGGTCCAGCGCGACTCCGCCCGGTGCGGCGACTGCGTCCATGCACCCAGTATATGAGAACAGTTCGCATTTGCAATGCGGCTGTCACACAACCGGGCGGCTTTGACTTAACCGCGCCCAATCCGGCGTTCCCGACCCTCCGCGGCGGCCAGCAGCGGCCGCAGGAACTGCCCGGTATGTGAGCGGGGATTCGCGGCGATGTCCTCCGGAGTGCCGCTGCCAATGATCTCGCCCCCGGAGCTGCCGCCCTCGGGCCCGAGGTCGACCACCCAGTCCGCCGTCTTGATGACGTCGAGGTTGTGCTCGATGACTACGATGGTGTTGCCCTCATCTCGCAGCCGATGCAGCACTTCCAGCAACTGTGCGACGTCGTGAAAGTGCAGGCCGGTCGTCGGCTCATCCAGGATGTACAGCGTCCGGCCCGTGGCGCGTTTCGCAAGCTCGCGGGCGAGCTTTACACGCTGCGCCTCGCCACCCGACAGCGTGGTCGCATTCTGTCCGAGCCGCACGTATGACAGGCCAACATCGGTGAGTGTCTGAAGTTTGCCCGCCACACCGGGGATGTTCTGGAAGAAGCGCAACGCATCCTCCACGGTCATGTCCAACGCTTCGTGAATGTTCTTGCCGCGATAGCGGATCTCGAGTGTCTCGCGGTTGTAGCGCTGGCCCTTGCAAACATCGCAAGGCACATACACATCCGGCAGGAAATGCATTTCGACCTTGATCACGCCGTCGCCCTGGCAGGCTTCGCACCGACCACCCTTGACGTTGAAACTGAATCTGCCGGCGTCGTATCCGCGAGCCCGCGCTTCCGGAACCGCCGCGAACAACTCACGTAGCGGTGCGAACAAACCTGTATAGGTGGCCGGGTTGGACCGGGGCGTGCGTCCGATGGGGCTCTGGTCGATATCAATGACGCGATCGATCAGATCCAGCCCCTCGATGCGCTCACAAGGCGACGCTTCCAACACGGTGCCGTTCAGCTTGGAGGTCGCATAGCCGAACAAAGTGTCGATGATGAGTGTGGACTTGCCCGAGCCGGATACACCGGTGATGCTGGTGAACAGGCCCAGCGGAATCTCGGCGTTGACGTTCCGCAAGTTGTTGCCGGTGGCCCCGATGATCCGAATCTGCTTGTCCAACGAGCGGGGCGTGCGCATTTGCGGGAGCGCGATCTGGCGCTTGCCACTCAGGTATTGGCCCGTGATGGAGGCGGGATTCGCTTGAATCTCGCGTGGCGTGCCCTGGGCCACGATGTGGCCACCATGCACTCCTGCGCCCGGTCCGAGGTCGACGACGTAATCGGCTTCGAGAATGGCTTCTTCGTCATGCTCGACGACAATGACAGTGTTGCCGATGTCGCGGAGGCGCTTGAGGGTGCCCAACAGGCGTTGATTGTCGCGTTGGTGCAGACCGATCGAGGGCTCGTCGAGAATGTACATGACGCCGGTCAGGCCTGAGCCTACCTGGCTCGCGAGCCGGATTCGCTGCGCCTCACCGCCTGACAGGGTTTCCGCGCTGCGGTCCAGTGTCAGATAGTCGAGGCCCACGTCCACGAGGAAACGCAGTCGCTGCGCCACATCCTTGACGATCTTCGCGGCCACTTCACCGCGCCACCCTTCGAGATTCAGCGAGGTGAAAAACTCCAGGGCCGTGCCGACGGTCATATGTGCCGTCTCGGGCAGGCTGCGCTCGGCAACAAACACGAAGCGTGCGGCACGATTGAGTCGTGTGCCGCCGCAATCGGGGCAGGGCCGCATACCCAGGTATTTCGCCAGCTCCTCGCGCACCGTCAGCGATTCGGTCTCACGATAACGGCGCTCAAGGTTCGGCAGAATGCCTTCGAACGCGTGGCGCTTGCGTGAGGTCTTGCCCTTGCCTTCCGTGTAGCGGAACTCGAGTGCATCCTCGCCGCTGCCGTACAGCAGTACCTTGTGCACTTGCGGTGACAATTCGGTCCAGGGCGTCTCGATATCAAACTTGTAATGCCGCGCCAGGGACTGGATGAGTTGGAAGTAGTGGGCATTACGACGATCCCACCCGCGCACGGCACCACTAGCCAATGACAAGGTTGGGTTGACCACGACCCGGTTCGGATCGAAAAACTCTTTCGTCCCCAACCCATCGCAGGTCGGACAGGCGCCCGCGGGATTGTTGAAGGAGAACAGTTTCGGCTCGAGCGCCGGGACGCTGTAGCCGCAGACCGGACAAGCGTGTTTGCTGGAGAAAACCATCTCTTCGCGGTTCGGCTCATCCAGGAAGGTGAGACGTGCAAGGCCGTTGGACAGGCGCAGTGCCGTCTCGAACGACTCGGCCAGCCGTTGCGCGGAATCAGGCCGGATGCGTGTGCGGTCGACGACCGCCTCGATCGTGTGCTTGCGCTTGGGATCGAGCTTCGGCAGCGCTTCCATCTCATGGATGCGTCCGTCGATCCGCACGCGCACGAAACCCTGAGCCGCAAGATCCTCCAGTATCTGGGCGTGCTCGCCCTTGCGGTCACTGATCAGCGGCGCCAACAGTGCGGCGGGCGTGCCCTCTGGAAGCTTCAACACCTGGTCGACCATCTGGCTGACGGTCTGGGCGGTGAGATCGATCAAGTGATCGGGGCAGCGGGGGATGCCCGCACGCGCATACATTAGCCGCAGGTAGTCGTAGATCTCGGTGACAGTTCCCACGGTCGAGCGTGGATTGTGCGAGGTGGCCTTCTGCTCGATGGCGATCGCGGGCGACAAGCCCTCGATGCCATCGACATCCGGCTTGTCCATCATCGAGAGGAACTGGCGCGCGTACGCGGAGAGCGATTCGACGTACCGGCGCTGACCTTCGGCGTACAAGGTATCGAATGCGAGCGAGGACTTACCCGAGCCCGACAGGCCCGTGAGCACGACCAGCCGGTCGCGCGGCAGGTCCAGATCGATTCCCTTCAGATTGTGAGTGCGCGCCCCGCGGACGCGAATCAATTGATTAGTCATGCGTTGCGAATTGGGCAAACCATCGAGTGTACGCGCTGGGACAAATCGGGCAATCCAGTTAATTTCTTGCAGTTACCTGCGCACGGCGCGTTCTAATAGAATGTGGCCACATAAATCGAGGTACAGGCCCCATGGCACGCGGAATCAATAAAGTCATTCTGGTCGGAAATCTCGGCGCTGATCCCGAGACCCGCGCCATGCCATCCGGCACCACCGTCGCCAATCTGCGCATTGCGACCAGCGAAAGCTGGCGCGACAAGCAAAGCGGCGAGCAGCAGGAGCGCACCGAGTGGCATCGCGTCGCGCTGTTCGGCCGGTTGGGCGAGATTGCCGCCGAGTACCTGAAGAAGGGCTCGCAGGTCTACATTGAGGGCAGCCTGCGAACTCGCAAGTGGCAGGACAAGCAGGGCAACGAGCGCTACTCCACCGAGATCGTCGCGAACGACATGCAGATGCTGGGCGGCGGACGCGGCGGTGGGGGCGGGGGCGGAATGGGTGGCGTATCGGGCGGTGGCCCGGCCCCGGGAGGCTCCAGCGGCGGTGGCCCAGGCGGTGGTTCGGGCGGCGGCCGGGGCGAACCGTTCCCCGACTACGGGCACTCGGAAGCGCCTTCCGGGGGCGCGCGGGACGATTTCGACGACGACATCCCGTTCTGAGGCCGTTCCAGCTCGTTTTTAGATCGTTGATTTAATTAGACTTTCCTTTGGGGCCGCACGGCAGGCTCCCTTCGGCCGTGCGCCGGGGGAGCTTAGGCCGTAGAATTTGCCCCTCATTTCGCCTATGTCCCGCCGTTACTTCATCAAGACTTTTGGCTGCCAGATGAATGAGTACGATTCTGCCCGCATGGCAGACGTGCTTCATGCCGGCGGCGACCTCGCGGCTACGGACAACCCAGCCGAGGCTGACGTGTTGCTGATGAACACGTGCTCGGTGCGTGAGAAGGCCCAGGAAAAGGTGTTCTCCCTCCTCGGCGAATGGCGCAAGCTCAAGGCGGACCGGCCGCATGTGTTGATTGGCGTCGGTGGCTGCGTCGCCAGCCAGGAAGGCGAGGCGATCACCCGGCGCGCTCCATTCGTGGATCTCGTGTTCGGCCCCCAGACCCTGCATCGCCTACCCGAGATGATTGCGGAGCTGCGCCGCACCGGCCGTTCGGTGGTGGATGTCAGCTTTCCGGAGATCGAAAAATTCGATCACCTGCCGGCGCCGCGTGCCGAGGGCGCCACGGCCTTTGTCTCGATCATGGAAGGCTGCAGCAAGTACTGCAGCTTTTGCATCGTTCCGTACACCCGTGGCGATGAAGTCAGCCGGCCGTTCGATTCGGTGCTGGATGAGATACGGCACCTCGCCGCGCAGGGCGTTCGTGAGGTCACGCTTCTTGGCCAGAATGTGAATGCGTATGCGGGGCCGATGGCGGACGGTGCGTTCGTCGATCTGGCGACTCTGATCCATCACGTTGCCGCCATAACCGGCATTGAGCGGATCCGGTTTACGACCTCGCACCCGCTCGAGTTCACCGACAGTCTGATCGAGACGTATGCCAACGTGCCGAAGCTGGCGAACCATCTGCACCTGCCTGTGCAGAGCGGCTCCGACCGGATCCTGTCCCTGATGAAGCGGGGCTATACGGCCATTGAATTCAAAGAAAAAGTCCGCAAATTACGGCGTGTGCGGCCGGACATCAGTGTTACGTCCGACTTCATCGTGGGTTTCCCCGGCGAGAGTGAGCGCGACTTCAATGCCACGCTCGCGCTCGTGCGCGACATGGACTTGGATCAATCGTTCAGCTTCTTGTATAGCCGGCGCCCGGGAACACCCGCAGCGTCATTGCCGGACGAGGTCGATTCCACGGTCAAGCAGGAAAGGCTGACCCGTCTGCAAGCCCAGCTCGAGACGCAGGCCAGTGCGATCAGTGAAAGGATGGTCGGCACTGTGCAACGCGTGCTCATCGAGCGGGCCGCGCGGAAGAACGCGCACGAGCTCGCCGGGCGGACCGAAAACAACCGGTGGGTCAATTTCGCAGGCCCCGCCTCCCTCATCAATCAATTCGTGGATGTCGTTATTACTGAACTTCGAGCGCATACGTTGCGCGGCAGGCTGCTGTCCTGAAAACTCCAGTGGCCTCCTCAGCGTCTGAATCACAGCGGGAATTCGATCTCGAGCCAACCGACAACGCGCGGCTCGCGAATCTGTGCGGCCCGCTGGATGAGAACCTGCGTCTGTTGGAATCTCGACTCGATGTGGAGATCCGCAGGCGTGGCGACAGTTTTCGTGTCATCGGCGCGCATGCCGAGAGCGCCGAGGACACCTTGCGCGAGCTGTTTGCTCTGGCGAAGGACGAAGAAGTAACACCTGAGCGTGTTCATCTCACCCTGCAGGAGCGCGAGTCCGGACAGGTCGTCGGTGACCCGCAGCAACATGACAATGCCGTGCGTGTGCCGCGCGGTGGAATTCGAGCGCGCGGAACTCATCAACGTGATTATCTCGCTCATATCCGAGCGCGGGATCTGACGTTTGGAATCGGGCCGGCCGGCACGGGCAAGACCTATCTTGCGGTCGCCTGCGCTGTCGAAGCGCTCACTGCAGATCGCGTCCGCCGAATCGTCCTGGTACGCCCGGCGGTTGAGGCCGGTGAGCGTCTGGGCTTTCTCCCCGGCGACCTCACGCAGAAAGTCGATCCGTACCTGCGTCCAATGTATGACGCTTTGTACGAGATGATGGGCTTCGACCGGGTCGCGCGATTCATTGAGCGCAATGTCATAGAAGTGGCGCCGCTGGCTTTCATGCGCGGTCGCTCGCTCAACGAGTCGTTCATCATCCTCGACGAGGCGCAGAACACGACGCCCGAGCAGATGAAGATGTTCCTGACGCGCATCGGCTTCGGCTCCAAGGCCGTGGTAACGGGCGATGTGACGCAGACGGACTTGCCCGCGGGCAAGCAATCCGGCCTCAGCCAGGTCATTGACATACTTCACGGCGTCGACGGTGTTGCATTTACATTCTTCGATGCCCACGACGTCGTGAGACATCCGTTGGTGCAGCGAATAGTTCGTGCCTACGAAGCGCGGAGCAAACCCTCATGACCCTTGTCCGATTGTCAAAAGTCGCCTGCGGCGCTTTTGACGGCGGGGAGGCGAAAGGCGCGACTTTCGCTCCCCTCACGGTAGAGGTGCAGCGCCGCGTCAGAAAATGGGCTCCGCCGCGCGCTGACATCGCTGCCTGGGCGAGCACGGCTTTGGGTCGAAGGGCGGTTGGACGTGAGTTGGGTGTCCGGGTCGTCGGGCGAACCGAGAGCCGGCGTCTCAACGCCCGTTACCGTGGGCGCGATAAGCCAACCAACGTGTTGTCCTTCCCCGCGGTTGAAATGCCGGCAGCCGGTCCCGAGCGCCCGCTGGGCGATCTCGTGATCTGTCCCGATGTGCTTCGGGCCGAAGCGCGTGAACAACACAAAAGTCTGCGGGCTCACTGGGCGCACCTGGTTGTGCACGGTGCGCTGCACCTGGTCGGCTACGACCATGAGAACCCTGCCGATGCGAACCGAATGGAACGCCGTGAGATTTCCGTCTTGCGCCGGCTCGGTTTCCCGAATCCGTACCGGAGCTCCTGATGGCCAAAGACCTGAATGCGACCGGGCGTTGGCTGAAGCGAATCACCCAGACTTTCGCTACAGAGCCCCAGGATCGCGAGGAATTGCTGCGAGTCCTGCGCGAGGCCGGCGAGCGTGGGCTCGTCGACTCCGAAGCCCTCACCATGCTGGAAGGCGTGCTGGAGGTCGGCGACATCCAGGTGCGCGACATCATGGTGCCGCGCGCACAAATGGTTTGTGTGCGCCGTGACGATCCGTCGGCGACCATCATGCCGATCGTGGTCGAGTCCGGCCACTCGCGCTTCCCGGTCACCGATGGCGACCGCGATGACATTGTTGGGATTCTGCTGGCGAAGGATCTGCTGCGCTTTGCCATCTCGGACTCGCACGAGCGTTTCGATATTCGCGAATACATGCGCCCCGCGGTGTTTGTCCCGGAATCCAAGCGTCTCAACGTGCTGCTCAAGGACTTTCGGCGCAACCGCAATCACATGGCCATTGTCGTCGATGAGTATGGTGGCGTGTCAGGACTCGTCACCATCGAGGATGTGATCGAGCAGATTGTCGGTGAGATCGACGATGAGTTCGATGTCGAGGACGATCTGAACATTCGCAAGGAGGCCGACCGGCAGTACACCGTCCGCGGTGTCACCCGGATCGATGAGTTCAATGAGTACTTCGGCTCGAAGCTCTCCGAGGAGGAGGGCTTCGATACGGTGGCCGGTCTCCTGATGAAGGAGTTGGGACGGCTGCCGCGACGCGGCGAGGCCGCGAACATCGGCGGTTTCGAATTTCGTGTCGCGCGTGCCGACCGCCGTCGGATCGATGCGTTGCGCGTCGTTCCGCCCCGTGATCTCGTGCCACTCGAAGAACGGTTGCCCGGCAGCGAGTCCTGACTCCAATGAATGCACGCCGCCTGGTCGCGCTGGCCGCCGGCGCGCTGCTGGCATGTGGGTTTGCACCGCTGCAATGGTGGCCGTTGGCCGTTGTCTGTCCTGCCGTCCTGATGTGGCTTTGGCAAGGCGCGAAGCCACGCGAGGCCGCTTGTCTGGGTTTCTGGTTCAACTGCGGCACGTTCGCGGCCGGAACGTATTGGCTGTACGTCAGCATTCACATTTTCGGCGAGGCGCCGGTGTATGTGGCGGCATTTCTCATGGTCGCATTGGTTGCGATCATGGGTCTGTACCACGCGGCACTGGGTTACGTGGTTGCGCGTTGGCTCCCCGAAACTGGCGCAGTGCGGTGGATGGTGGCCATGCCGGCGGCGTGGCTCCTGATGGAGTGGTGGCGCGGCTGGTTTCTGTCCGGCTTTTCGTGGCTGTCGCTCGGCTACTCGCAGACTGACACCTGGCTTGCGCACCTCGCACCCATCGGCGGTGTATATGCAATCAGCACGATGTTGCTGGTTTGTGCAGGTGCCATCACGGCCTTGGTGCTGGGCTCGCGACGGACTCGCATCGCCGCGGCAGCCGTGCTGGTCACGCCCTGGTTCGCCGCCGCCTCGCTCGGATCGGTCGAGTGGACTCGACCCGCGGGCCCCCCCGTCAGTGTGGCCGTCATACAAGGATCGATTCCCCAGGACCTGAAATGGCTGGATTCGAACAAGCAGACCACCCTGGACCTGTACCAGCGATTGACCCGGAGCGCGCTCGGCACCCGGTTGATTGTGTGGCCGGAGTCAGCTCCGCCGGATCTTGCGAACGAGCTGGTTCCCTGGATCACCGCAATGTATCGCGAAGCGCACACGCACCACTCGGCGCTCGTTTTCGGTGTGGTCCGCGCTTCTGACGATGGCACAAAGTATTACAACTCGGTGCTGGCGCTCGATGAGCAGCTCACCTGGTACTCCAAGAATCACCTGGTGCCTTTCGCGGAGTTCTTCCCTGTTCCGAGCTTCGTGCGCTCCTGGTTGCGGCTGCACAGCCTGCCGTATTCGGATTTCACGCGCGGGGGCGATGATCAGCCGCCCTTGCCGGCGGGGGGGCTGCACCTGGGGGCCACCATCTGTTACGAGGATGCCTACGGCAGCTCGATGATCCGGGTACTGAAGTCGGCGGATGCGCTGGTCAACGTGACCAACGATGCCTGGTTCGGCCATTCCACCGCCCGTCACCAACATTTCCAGATCGTCCGGATGCGTGCGATGGAAGCGGGGCGCTACCTGGTGCGTGCCGCCAACGACGGCATCTCCGGTGTCATCGGCCCGCATGGCGAGGTGATTGCGCGCGCGCCTGAATTCACCCCTTATGTCCTGAAGTCCGTGGTCACGCCGCGCACCGGGCTGCCGCCCTATGCGCGTGTTGGAAATTGGCCAATCGTGAGCCTTTGCGCGGCAGCGCTGGCGTGCAGCCTCTGGCTGAGGAATCATAGGCAGCCACAGGTGTCTGCAGACAGGCGCCTGGGCACGCCGGGTGCTGCCCCTTTGAACGGAAACCCCCCTTGGAGTCGAGCATGACTGTGTCCCGCCGCCCTGTCCCTGAGGCCTCCTCGATCTCCCGATCGCCCTTGTGGCCCGTGTTGTGTGTGTCCATTGCGCTGGTGGCGTGCTCGGGCGACTCGAGTGCCCAGGGATCGCATCCTCAGGCACAGACGGCGGCAGCACCCGCACCTGCGTCCGTACCGACCGTTCCTGCGGTCGAGACACTTGCGCGTGCACTGCCGGATTTCTCGCCGCTGGTGGAGAAATATGGCCCCGCGGTCGTGAACGTCGAAGTGGTTGAGAAGGCGCAGCCGTCCACCGGTGGCCCACAAGGGTTGTCACCGAACGACCCGTTCTATGATTTCTTCCGCCGGTTTGGCATTCCCACGCCGGACCAGGGGCCGCGCGGTAATGCGCCGCCGGTGCGGGGTGCGGGTTCGGGCTTCATAGTGAGCGCGGATGGCTACATCCTGACCAACACGCACGTGGTGGGAAATGCCGATGAGGTGACGGTGCGTCTGACGGACCGGCGCGAATTTCCGGCCAAGGTGATCGGCGCTGACGAGCGCACCGACGTTGCGGTGATCAAGATCAACGCCGCCAACCTGCCTACAGTGAAACTCGGGGATCCCTCCAAAGTACGGCCCGGCCAGTGGGTGCTCGCCATCGGCTCACCGTTCGGCTTCGAGAACAGCGCGACGGCAGGCATCATCAGCGCCACCGCTCGCTCGCTGCCGAGCGACAACTATGTGCCGTTCATTCAAACAGATGTGGCGGTCAACCCGGGCAACTCCGGCGGCCCGTTGTTCAACATGGCCGGCGAAGTCATTGGCATCAACTCCCAGATCTTCAGCCGCACCGGTGGCTATATGGGCGTGTCGTTTGCCATCCCGATCGATGTGGCGCGCAACGTGGAAGACCAGTTGGTCAAGTCGGGCAAGGTGGTGCGCGGCCGGATCGGCGTGACCATCCAGGATGTGAATTCACAACTGGCGGAATCTTTTGGCCTGGATCGACCGCGCGGCGCGTTGGTCAGCTCCGTGGAGAAGGATGGGCCGGCTGCGAAGGCGGGCCTGCAACCCGGCGATGTTATCCTGGGTGTCAACGGCAAGCCGATCGAGCGCTACGGCGAATTGTCAGGATCGATCGCGGCCATGAAGCCCGGAGCGGACGCCACGCTGGACGTCTGGCGCGGGGGTAAGAAGCAGAACGTGATCGTGAAGGTCACCGAGCTCAAGGAACAGCAGCAGACCGCCAAGTTGGGTGGCAAGCAGAAGGAGCGTGCGACCAACCAGGCGAGCCAGTTTGGTCTGACCGTCCGCCAGCTCGATGCGCAGGAGAAGGAGCAGGCCGAGACGCAGGGCAATCTCGTCGTGGAGGAAGTAACAGGACCGGCCGCCTCCGCCGGCGTGCAGCCCGGTGACATCATTCTCGGTGTCAACGGCAAGCGCGTGAAGACCGTGAAAGAGCTCCAGGATGAGGCCAAGAACTCAGGGAAGAACGTCGCATTGTTGATTCAACGCGAGGACGCACAGATCTTCGTACCGTTGCGCATTCCCTGATCAAAAATGGATGAAATCTACGATCCGGCCGCGGTAGAAGCCGCGGCACAACAGCATTGGCGCGCGCTGGATGCTTATCGCTCCAAGGAGAACGACCCGCGTTTTCCAAAGGGCAAGTTCTACGTGTGCTCGATGTTGCCGTATCCGAGCGGCAAGCTGCACATGGGACACATGCGCAACTACACGCTGAATGATGTCGTGTACCGCTTCATGCGATCTTCCGGCTACAACGTCATGACACCGATGGGGTGGGATGCGTTTGGTCTGCCGGCCGAGAACGCCGCCATCGACAAGAAGATTGCGCCGGCGAAATGGACTCGGGCCAACATCGCGGATATGAAGTCGCAGTTCGCCCCCATGGGATTCGCGTTCGACTGGTCGCGCGAAGTGGCGACTTGCGATCCTGCGTATTACCGCTGGAACCAGTGGTTGTTCCTGCAGATGTTGCAGGCCGGCATTGCGTATCGCAAAACCCAGATCGTCAACTGGGATCCGGTGGACCAGACCGTGCTCGCCAATGAGCAGGTGGTCGATGGCCGTGGCTGGCGCTCCGGTGCGCCGGTGGAAAAACGCGAGATTCCCGGCTACTACCTGGCAATCACGCGCTACGGCGAGGAGTTGCTCGAGCAGGTCAAGGACAACCTGGTGGGCTGGCCTTCACAGGTCCGCACCATGCAGGAGAACTGGATCGGGCGCAGCGAGGGCTGCGAGATTTCCTTTCCGTACGCGCCGGATACGCGCGATGTCTTGCGGTCTGACGGCGCGCTGAAGGTATTCACGACGCGCGCGGACACGGTTTTCGGCGCGACGTTCATGGCAATCGCGGCGGAACATCCGATCGCGCTGGCGGCAGGCGCGGCCAACCCGCGCCTGGCTGCATTCATTGAAGAATGCCGGCGTGGCGCGGTGATGGAGGCTGATCTCGCCACCCAGGAAAAGAAGGGCATGCCCACGGGGTTGCATGTCCTGCATCCGTTCACGGGCCAGCCAATCGAGATCTGGGTGGCCAACTATGTGTTGATGGGCTACGGCGAAGGCGCGGTGATGGGCGTACCTGCTCATGACGAGCGCGATTTCGAGTTTGCCCTCAAGAACGGGTTGTCGATTGTCCAGGTGGTGAAGTCGACCACGGGTGCGTATGACGGCGTGCGTGCGCCGTGGATCGCTGCGTATTCGGATTACGGTATTACCGTTGATTCGGGCGAGTTCTCCGGGCTGGAATTCCAGGCTGCCGTCGACGCAATTGCGGTTGCGTTGGAGAAGAAGGGCCTGGGCCGCAAACGCATTCAGTATCGGCTGCGTGACTGGGGAATCTCGCGCCAGCGTTACTGGGGCACGCCGATTCCCATCATTCATTGCGAGTCGTGTGGGTCCGTGCCGGTGCCGGAAAAGGATCTGCCGGTCATTCTGCCGGAAGACCTGGTGCCGGATGGAACGGGCAATCCGCTGAACAAGGACGAGCGTTTCCTCGCGTGTGAGTGTCCCCAGTGTGGGAAGCCGGCGCGTCGTGAAACCGACACCATGGACACGTTTGTCGACTCGTCCTGGTACTACATGCGCTACTGCAGTCCTGACGCGCAGACGATGGTGGACAGCCGCACCGATTACTGGATGCAGATGGACCAGTACATCGGTGGCATCGAGCATGCGGTGTTGCATTTGCTCTACGCGCGGTTCTGGACCAAGGTGATGCGCGACCTGGGGCTGATCAAATTCAGCGAGCCGTTCAAGCAACTGTTCACCCAGGGCATGTTGTTGGCCCACTGCTACTACCGGGAAGATGCCTCCGGCAAGAAGCGCTGGTTCTATCCGGCCGAAGTGGAACAGCATTTCGATGAGCGCGGCACGCCGGTCAGCGCGGTTGCCAAGGAAGACGGCAAGCCCGTTATCTACGGCGGCATCGAAAAGATGTCCAAGAGCAAGAACAACGTCGTGGAGCCGGGGTCGTTCATCGCGCGGTTCGGCGCTGATACTGCACGCGCGTTCGTGATGTTTGCCGGGCCGCCCGATCAGAGTGCACCCTGGTCCGATGCCAGTGCGGAAGGGGTATTCCGGTTCCTGCGGAAATTGTGGTCGTTCTGTTACGAGCATCGCGAGCGCATCACGGGGGCGCAGCCCCTGGTCGCCACCGCGTTGGAGAGCAGCGCGAAAAAAGTTCGCCACGAGCTGCACACCGTATTGCATCAGGCGCTGTTCGACTATCAGCGCATGCAGTACAACACGGTGGTTTCGGCCGCCATGAAGATGCTCAACGCGCTCGATACGGTCAAAGATCAGCCTGCGGCCGCGCCGTTGCTGCGCGAGGGCGTTGGCATACTTTTGCGAACCCTCTATCCGATCGCACCGCATGTCGCGCACGTATTGTGGATGGAGCTGGGTTACGCGAAGGAGCTCGGTGACCTGCTGGATGCGCCCCTGGCCTTGCCTGCCGAAGATGCGCTGCGGCAGGACGAGGTAGAGCTGGTTGTGCAGGTCAACGGTAAGTTGCGCGGACGTGTGACCGTGGCGGCCAAGGCCACCAAAGAGGCGATCGAGGCGGCGGCCCTGGCGGATGAGCATGTCAGGAAGTTCGTGGACAAGCCGGTGCGCAAGGTCATCTATGTGCCGGGCAAGCTTGTTAACATCGTCGTCTGATATGAAACGGCACCTGGTACTGGTTGCGATCTGTGTGGTGATGTCCGCTTGCGGATTTCGTCTTGCAGGTCGCGCGCCGTTGCCCGCGTCGATGAAGAGCGCTTATGTACAAGCGACAGATCTGCAAACAGACTTCGCGCAGAGCCTGCGCAAGGCTCTGCTGACTTCGGGTGCCCGGCCACCTTACGATAAAAGCCAGGCGTCATCCGTGGTCAACATCCTCAAGGACGAGGTTGTGCGACGCACGCTGTCGGTTTCGGCGCTGAACAAGCCGAACGAATACGAAGTCACTTACCTCGTGCGATTTTCAGTGAGTGCCGCTGACCAGGAGCTGCTGGCGCCGCAGGAGATTTCGGCCACCCGCAGCTACAGTTTCGATGAGACCAAGCTGCTGGCCAAGGAGCATGAAGAGGCCATTCTGCGCCAGGCCATGGCGCACGACCTGGCCGACCGAGTGGTGCGCCAGTTGTCGAGCCTTTGATTTAAGAAGACCAAAAGGCGGGTCTACCTGCTTGTTGATTTTGAATGGAGTCGATCGAGTCGCGCTCGCGATGCTGCTCAGCCGCTACGGGCTGGCATTGACTCTCATAGCGCCCGAGGAAGTCATTCCGGGCTCGTATTGGGGGGAAAGCGAGGCGGGTTTGAAAGGGGATCAGCTTTACGCGCGCCTCGATACACCCGTGCATTCTGTTCTGCACGAGGCCAGTCACTACATCTGCATGACTCCGGAGCGGCGCTCCGGGCTGGATCGTGATGCGGGCGGTGATGATGCGGAGGAGTCCGCGGTCTGCTATCTGCAGATACTGTTGGCCGGAGAGCTGCCTGGAGTCGGGCGTGAGCGGTTGTCCGCGGACATGGATGACTGGGGTTACAGCTTCCGGCTCGGCAACACACGCGCGTGGTTTACCACGGATGCCGAAGATGCGCGCATCTGGTTGGTCGAGCACGGCGTAATTGACCGGGACAGTCGGCTGACAGGACACCTGCGATGAATCGGTTTTCGAGGGTCGTGGCCGGGATCGGCGTGACGATCCTGACCGCCACGATGGCGGCTTGCAGTGGAGCCTCGTTTGTCATTGCGAACGCGCCGACCTATTTCGGGTCGTACCGGCGTGTTGCCGACTTGCCCTACGGGCCGGGTCCGCGCCAGAAGCTCGATGTGTATTCGCCCAAGGGCACCGGTCAGCATCCGGTGGTCGTGTTTTTTTACGGCGGGTCCTGGACCGCGGGGGAGAAGTCGCAGTACCGGTTCGTCGGTGCGGCGCTGGCCGAGCGTGGATTCGTAGCCGTCCTGCCGAACTACCAACTGTACCCTGCCGCGAAATTTCCGGAGTTCATGGCGGACGGGGCAGGCGCGGTGGCGTGGGTGCAAAAGCATGCGACGGAGTTTGGTGGTGACCCCGAGCAGATTGTGCTCATGGGGCATTCCGCCGGCGGGCACATGGCGGCTCTGCTGGCGCTGGACAGTCGTTATTTGACCCGCGCCGGTGCGAATCCGGGCGCGATCATTGGGTTGGTCGGTCTTTCCGGGCCGTATGCATTGGATCCGAATACTGACACTCTGCGCGCGACGTTTCCGGCGCCGTACACCCTGGCCGACTGGCGGCCGGTCCAGTTCGTGAGCGATCGGTCGCCACCGACACTGCTGTTACATGGGGTCCGGGATTCAGTAGTCAGTGTCTCGCATGCGGAGAAACTTCGCGATGCGCTTCTGGCGCACAACGTTCGCGTTGAAACTCAACTGTATCCGGACCGCGGCCACACGGACACGCTTGCGTCATTCGCCTGGGTTGCACGCGGGCGAACTCCGGCGTTGCAGCAGACAATCAACTTTCTGCAGAGTGTTTCCCGGCAAAGCGATCCGTCGCACTGATCAACTCGTGCGTGTTGCCGGCTTCGAATGCGGAGTGACCGGCATCCGGAACGATCCGCAGGGCGGCTTCCGGCCACGCCCGATGCAGCTCCCAGGCGCTTTTCATGGGGCAGATCACATCGTAGCGTCCCTGCACAATGACGGCCGGGATGTGGCGTATCCGGCCGACATCCTCAATCAGTTGATTGTTGGTCTTGAAGAAGCCGCGATTGATGAAGTAGTGGCACTCGATGCGTGCGAAGGCTGCTGCGTAGTCATCTTCCTGGAACTTCGCGACATAGTCGGGGTTCAGGTGCAGGAAACTGGTGGCGCCTTCCCAGATGGCCCAGGTCTTGGCGGCGGGTCCCAGTACCTTCGGGTCATTGCTCGTGAGGCGGTTGTAGTACGCGCGGACCATGTCCGAGCGCTCGGCCGGCGGAATCGTGGCGACGTACTGTTCCCACAGGTCCGGATAGATCGCGCCCGCACCGTCCGGGTCTTGATAGAACCAGTCAATTTCCCACTTGCGCAGCAGGAAGATGCCCCGCAGTACCAACTCGGTGACGCACTGCGGGTGTGTTTGCGCGTACGCCAATCCGAGCGTCGAGCCCCATGAGCCGCCAAACACCAGCCAGCGCTCTATCCCTAAGTGTTGGCGCAGCCGTTCGATATCTTCAACGAGGTGCCAGGTGGTGTTGTCCACGAGACTGGCATGCGGCCGGCTCTTGCCGCAGCCCCGTTGATCAAACATCACGATTCGATAGCGCTGCGGATCGAAAAAGGTCCGCATCTTTGGGTCGGTGCCGCCACCCGGCCCGCCGTGCAGGAATACCGCCGGCTTACCTTGTGGATTGCCACTCTCTTCGAAGTAGATCTCGTGCACGTCCGAAACGCGCAGGAATCCGGTGCGAAACGGCTCAGCGGCCGGATACAGGCCCCGACGGTTCATGGGTGTCTCTTCAGTATTTGTAGACTTCGATCTTCTCGGCGCTCAGCTCGTAGGCCGTGGCTCCGAGGCGGGTCGTCTTGGTCTGCAGGTGCAGCTTGCCGGTGATCCAGTAAGCATCGTAGATGGACTCGATGCCCGTACGCTTGCTGACGTGGACGTAGACGATCTGGTTGGGCGGCGGCGGCGGCACGTGAATGCACGATCCGAAGTAGGGCACGAGAAGAAATTCGCTCACTCCGGCGCTCTTGACGGCTTCCAGCGGGACAATGAATCCAGGCAGGCGCACCGTTGCGCCCTCGAGCGATTTGTTGACGTTGAAATCCTGCTCCTGCACAGCCGGTGGACCGCCTTCGCCGCGGTAATCGTGCACGGGAGGGGGCGCTACCGCGGTAAAGTGGGCGCGCTCACCCTCGGGCAGCAACTCCTTCCAATCGAGATCCAGGATCCGGACGGGTTTTTGTGCAACAGCCTTATGTCCGGGCTCATTCGATGAAGCCTTGGCCAGCGCAAGCGATGCCACCGGCCGCTCCGCTGCGCCGGTCGTCAGTGCCGCTACTGTTAAAAGCGCGGCGATCATTGCTGGACGCAATCCCATTGTGTGTTCGATCCTATCGCGACCTTACCCTGGACGAAAACCTTGAAGCTCACTCCTGACGCTCTTTCCGGACACCTCGAGCAGCAGTTGTTGCGCGCCTACCTCATATCGGGCGACGAACCGTTGCTGACCGGCGAGGCCGCGGATGCGATTCGTGCCGGGGCGAAGGCGAAGGGGTTCACCGAGCGCGACGTCCACTTCCTGGAGCGCGGTTCCGATTGGGATGATGTGCGTGCGTCGACTGGGAATATGTCGCTGTTCGGGTCGCGGCGCGTGGTTGAGATCCGGATGCCCACCGGCAAGCCCGGGGTGGCCGGCGGTGCAGCTCTCGTCTCCATGCTGGAGGTTGACGATCGCGATACGGTGTTTCTCATTCTGACCCCGCGGCTGGAGCGCGAGGCGCAGAGCTCCAATTGGGTCAAGGCCGTGGAGACGCATGGCGCCTGGGTGCAGGTGTGGCCCATCGACGTGGACCGGCTTGGCGGTTGGTTGCGCGCGCGCGCGCGGCGGCTGGGACTCGATATTTCGGCCGAGGGGATTGAATTATTGGCCGAGCGGACCGAAGGAAACCTGCTGGCGGCCCACCAGGAGCTGGAGAAATTGCGGTTGATTGCCCCTACGGGCCAGATTACGGCGGACACGATTCTGGCGAGCGTGGCTGACAGCACGCGCTTCGATGTCTTTCAGCTCGGAGAGTCCGTGTTGGCTGGCGACGTGGAGCGCGCGCTGCGAATGTTGGCGGGGCTGCGCGCTGAAGGAGTTGAGGCAACGCTCGTGTTGTGGGCTCTGACCAAGGCCGTGCGCGACCTGTGGGGCGCTGCGACTGCCCCGCCAGGCTCCAAGCCTCGAGCATGGGGAAGACAGGCCGCTGCGTTGGAAAAGGGGGCGCGTCGCGCGTCGCGGCTGCCGTTTTCGTCTCTCGCTATTCGCGCCGGGCGCGCGGACCGGATGGTCAAAGGGCGGTTGTTCGGTGACGCCTGGGATGAGATGGCGCTGTTGGCTGCGGACATCTGCGGTACCCCGGCTCTACGGCCGCCGCGATCCGTGCTCAAATAGCTGCGGCATTCACAGGCGTTCATGATGCAACCCATAGGCCTTTTCGGCGGCACGTTCGATCCCATCCACTACGGCCACCTGCGCACCGCTTTCGAGCTGTGGCAGGAGCTGCGGCTGACCGAAGTACGCTTCATGCCGACGGGCAGTCCGCCCCACCGCGAGCAACCCTATGCAACGCCGGAGCTGCGGCTGGCCATGGTGAAGGCGGCGGTTGCGAGTCAGCCGGCCTTCGTGGTCGACGATCGGGAGGTGAGGCGCACTGGGGTGTCATATTCCGTTGATACACTCACGGAAGTGCGTAAAGAGTTTCCGGATCGCTCGCTGTGCCTGCTGCTCGGAATGGATGCGTTTCTCGGCCTGCCCAACTGGCACCGCTGGCGTGAGCTGCTCGATTTGGCGCACATTGTCGTGGCGCACCGACCCGGCTGGAAGGCGCCCACCATGGGGCCTTTGGGTGAGGTGATGGTGGACCATGGAACCGGGACCATTCGCGACCTGCACCAGAATCCAAGCGGGCGCGTATACGTACACGCCGTGACACAGCTTGAGATCTCTTCCACGGAGCTGCGCCAGCTCATTATTGCCGGACGTGATCCGCAGTATCTCGTTCCCGAGGAAGTCCGAGAGATTATCCGGGAGACGAGGTGCTATGCTCCCCGTTAACGCTGATAAGCACACCTGGTCTTAACCACTGGTCAGGAGACACCACTTAAACACATGATCACTCGCACACGCCCGCGCCGCTCCCCGGAGCCAGAGCGCGCTTCTCCGTTGCAGGACCTCGTAACGGCTGCGCTCGACGATATGAAGGCCGTCAACGTAAAGGTGCTGGATGTACGAGGGCTAACGGATATAGCCGACACCATGATCATTGCGTCGGGTAACTCCGATCGACACGTCAAGTCGATCGCCGACCGTGTCCTCGAAAAAGCCAAGGAATCCGGTTTCCGCCCGCTGGGTAAAGAAGGCGAGCGCGACGGCGAGTGGGTCCTCGTCGATCTTCAGGACATCATTGTTCACGTCATGTTGCCTCGCGTTCGCGAGTTCTACGGCCTGGAAAGGCTGTGGGATAACGGCACCGAGTCTCCCGCCGCAGCCGTAGTGCAGGCACCTCGCACCGTCAAGCGGGGACGGCAGCCGTCCTGACCGTCAGGTCGGCGTAGCGAATGAGTCGCGTGCGCATCGTCGCCGTCGGCTCCCGGATGCCGAAGTGGGTGCGCGAGCCGTTCGACGATTACCTCACCCGGCTCGGTTCGGGACTCAAGATAGGCCTTACCGAGATCGAGCCCGGCACGCGAACCGCGGGCCGTACCCCAGCCAAAGCCATAGAGACCGAAGGGCAACGCATTCTCGCTGCTGTGCGGCCGGGCGAATTTGTTGTGGCGCTCGATGAGCGCGGCACCGAGATGACCACTCGTGAGCTGGCGTCTTGGCTGGCGACGCGGTTACAGGACGGCAGTGATCTTGCCTTTCTGATCGGCGGGCCTGACGGCTTCGCGGCGGAAGTTCTTCAGCGAAGCAATTTCAAGTGGTCCCTGTCGCGATTGACGCTGCCGCACGCCCTCGTGAGGGTGGTGTTGGCCGAGCAGCTGTATCGCGCACATGGCTTACTGTCCAATCATCCGTATCATCGGGACTGATGCTCCCGACCAGCTCGTCCAAGCCCGTGCTCTGTCTCGCCTCGGTGTCACCAAGGCGACGCGAGCTGCTGTCGCAGATTGGCGTACCGCACATAGTTGCCGGCGCCGATATCGACGAGTCAGTCGTGGCTGGCGAGACGCCACGCGACTACGTGATACGGCTGGCGCGCTCAAAAGCGCTTGCGGTACGGGGTGGTGGACAGTCGTTGCCGGTGCTCGCCGCCGACACGACGGTTGTTGTTGGTGGCCGGATTTTCGGAAAACCTCGCGATCGGACTGATGCCGTGTATATGCTGGGGGAATTGTCGGGGCGCACGCATGAAGTGCTCACTGCGGTCGCATTGGCGAATTCGCACGGTGTGACCGAGCGGTTGAGTTCGAGCGCGGTGCGTTTTCGCATGATTTCGCCGGAAGAATGCGCGGCCTACTGGGAGACCGGGGAGCCACGTGATAAGGCTGGGGGATACGCGATCCAAGGGCTCGGCGCGGTGTTCATTGAATCGCTCAGCGGTAGTTACTCCGGAGTGATGGGATTGCCGCTGTTTGAGACGGGGGAGCTTTTGGGGGCAGCCGGTATTAAATATTGGGGGATGTTGGCTTGAGCATTGAGATTCTCGTCAATATCGCGCCCCGGGAAACGCGCGCTTCGATTGTCGAGAACGGTGTGCTTCAAGAAATCTACGTGGAGCGGACGAGTCGGCGCGGTCTCGTCAGCAACCTCTACAAGGGACGTGTGTCTCGTGTGCTGCCCGGCATGCAGGCGGCATTCGTGGATATCGGCCTCGAGCGAACCGCGTTCCTGCACGTGGCTGACATCGCCAATGCCTCGGCGGATGACACCATCGTGCTCCCGCCGGTTGAAGACATCAGGCGATTGGTCAGCCCCGGTGACGATATTCTCGTCCAGGTCATCAAGGACCCGCTCGGAACCAAGGGCGCGCGGTTGACGACTTTCATTGCGCTGCCCTCGCGGTATCTCGTTTACATGCCTCGCGGCGAGGGCATCGGAGTTTCGGCCCGAATTGATGACGAGGTCGAACGCCATCGCTTGAAGGACGCGATTGCCGCATTCATTCCCGCGAACTCGGATGGTGGTTATATTTTGCGGACCGCGGCGCAGGGCGTGTCTTCTGACAGTCTGCGCGAAGATTTGATGTATCTCGAAAAACTGTGGCGACACGTGCGTGGCCGGGCTCTGGAGACTCAACCTGGTGAAATGGTGCACGCGGATCTGCCACTTGCATTGCGTGTGCTGCGCGATGAGTTATCTCGTGGGGTGAGCCGCGTACTGGTGGACTCGCCGCGTGATCATGCTGAAATGGTGGAGTTTGCGGCGGCGTTCATGCCCGACGCGGCAACGCGCATCGAGTTGTATGGCGGGCCGCGGCCGATATTCGATCTGCACGGCATTGAGGAGGAGATTGCCAAGGCGCTCGATCGCAAGGTGACATTGAAATCGGGTGGGCACTTGGTCATCGACCAGACAGAGGCCATGACGACGATCGACGTCAATACGGGTGCGTATGTGGGGCACCGCAATCTCGAAGAGACGATTTTCCGCACGAATCTCGAGGCGGCGGTCGCGATTGCGCGGCAACTCCGGCTGCGCAATCTGGGCGGCATCATCATCATCGACTTCATCGACATGCACGATGAGGCTCATCGTCGCCAGGTGCTGGCGGCGTTGGAGCGTGCGTTGTCGGGTGATCGGGCGCAGACGCATATTGTCAGCTTGTCGCCGCTGGGGCTTGTGGAGATGACGCGGAAGCGGACGCGCGAGAGCCTTGAGCATCTGCTATGTGTTGCCTGCCCAACTTGTGAGGGGCGCGGGTTCGTGAAGTCTGCCGAGACTGTGTGCAACGAGATCTTTCGGGAGATCGTGCGGCAGAGCCAGCAGTTCGCCAGCCGCGAACTGCTGATACTGGCTCACCAGGACGTCGTCGACCGGCTGCTCGAGGACGAGTCGGCCACCTTGGCTGAGCTTGAAGCTCAGGTGGGGCGGCCTATTCGGATGCAGGTGGAGGCGTTGTATGGGGTGGATCAGTATGATGTGGTGTTGATTTGAGGTAGTGGGCTTCGGCGGGCGCGCGGGCGGGGCCCCGCGATGCCGACGACGGTCGCCAACCTGCGGTTTCAGGGCGTGGGCCCGCCTAGCGGTGCAGTCAAGGGAAGCGAGGTGCCTGCCACAATTTGGGAAGGTGCCTCGTGTACTATGGCCTCATGGCTCCTGAATCGGAGACCGCCCCTAAATTGCCTGCTCCGTCAAGGGGCTGGTTGCGGGTTGCCCTGCTGGGCACCTTGGGCGTGGGCGCCATCTTCGCGCTCGTTGTCTTCGCATACGAATTGGCACTGGCACGAGTGCCGCAACACCGCGCCGCACTCGAGCGCCTTGTCCGTGCACAAACGGGTTTGGACGTCCGCTTCTCGGAGCTTGGACTGCGCTGGGGGTGGTACGGTCCCGAGGCTGTGTTTCGACATGTTGAGCTCGATGAGCCCGGCAGTACCCAGGCGTTGCTGCGCGCGCCGGAGCTCGTGGTTGGATTTGATGCGTGGCGCACGTTGAGGAGTGGGCATCCTGAGGCGGGGCGCATTGAGCTGATTGCGCCGGAGATAGATTTTTCGGGTGCCAACGGGAGCGCGCGTCGGGGTGTTGGAATTGCTGCGTCTGCGACTGGTGCGAGCGTGTCGGCCACTGGCGCAAGCGTGTCGGCCAACGGTGCAAGCGCGTCGGCGGCTGACACGATCGCTTCTGCGACTGGCGCGAGGGCGGGGGACTCGTCTGCGCTGGGCCGTGTGGCCGTGCTGCAGCGCTGGCGCGGTGGCCGCATCGAGATCGAAGGTGGCACGCTCCGTTTACCCGCTCGCGGTGGTAACCCCAATCTATTCAACGTGCAGATCCGCCGCGCGTCGCTTCGCCGATCGGATGATGAATGGAGCGTTGCAGGGCTGCTGTTCTTGCCCGACCGTGTTGGCGGAAGTGCGCGCGTCACCCTGCGTGTGAAGGGTGATCTCGGTGAGCCTACTCGCCTGACCGGTGACCTTCGCGTCGAAGCCCGTCGCCTGTTGTTTCCCGGCTCGCGTGAATTCCTCGCCGGGTTGCCGGGGTTGGCGCCCTATCTGCCGCGTGCGGGACGTGGGGATATGACGGTGGATTTGAATTTTGAGCGTGGGGAGCTTGTGGCGGCGGGGGGAAATATTCGAGCGGGTGGGTTGGTGTTTGATGGGCCTGGGGTGGCGATGGTCGCGCCGACGGGGTTCGCGCCGGTGATGGGTCCCGCGCTGGTGACGGGCGGGCGCCCCACGTTGTTGGCCGCTTCGTCTGGGCAAGCGTCGGCGCCGACGCCGGCGCTACCCAACACGTTGGCACTTGACCGGTTGCACGGCGATTGGCGCGTTACGCGGCGCGCGTCAGGATGGCGACTTCGTGTCGATTCGCTTGACCTGGTCAAGGGTGCGCGGCTCGCGACCCTGACATTGGACACGGGGGCGTCGGAATCGCCCGTGGTACCGGGGCGCTGGATTCGGGGCAGCCTGGAGCAGGCGCCGCTGGAATCCGTTCTTGCGTTTGCCCGCTGGCTCGCGCCGCACTTTGATCTCGCGGGTATCCAACTCGATGGGACGGCGCGCAATGTGACATTCGACTGGGCAGCAGGGCGCCCGGAAGGCGCACGACTGCAAACGTCGGCGCGGCTCGAGGACGTTGCGCTCGTGCCGAGATCCAAGGACTTCACCCTGGGCGGCTTGAGCGCCCGGATCTCCGGAACTGAGAGTCAACTCACCATCAACGTGCAGTCGCGTGTTGCGCGACTTGAGCTGGCACAGTCACAGCAAGCGCCGCTGGCGGACATACATGTAACGTCTTCCCTGCAGGTCAGCAGCGGCCGTGACGGATGGCAGATCTCAACAGATGAGTTTCTCCTCGAGCACCAACGTGCCAGCCTCAGTTTGAGCGGATCCCTCCAGGACGATCCAACGGAACCGAGGGTCGTTGCGACGGGAGTACTCACAGGCGCCGACATTCCGCTCGTCGAACGTCTGCTCGGTGAAAATACCGCACAAGCGTTTGGTGCGGCTGCCTCACGCCTTACCGCTGGTCGGATCCAGAGAGCGGAATTTGCACTTCGGGGTCCTACCAGCAAATTGCCCTTCGGTGGTCGCGGCGACGGATTTACTGGTTCACTGACGCTGCGAGACGCAGCGCTTTCGGGCGGCGATCTGTGGCCGGATGTTGAGGGTATAGCCGCGCACGTCGAATGGCGTGGGGCGCGGATCCTTGCAACCATCGAGGCAGGACATGCGGGGCCATTTCAACTCGCCACTGCCACGGCCCAGTGGGCTGCCGATGGCGCAAGCGCAACCCGGCTGACCGGCCACATCAACGGTCGGCTGGAAGAGGCGCTCGCGTGGGTTCGCGATCATCCGGGTCTGCAGGAGTACGTGCCTGATGTAAGGGACATCGAGGCGAGTGGCAATGCCGCGTTTGATTTCAAAGTTTCGATTCCGGCGACATTGGGCGGCCCGGGCGCCGCTGAGCTCGACGCTGGTCAACCCAAGGTGTTGGCGCGAGTCTCCACGTTTGTCGATGCCGTGGCCGTGCAGGCGATTTCCGGTTTGCCCCCGTTCGAGGGCATTACGGGCGCGTTTGTATTTGATGCGGGCCGCCTGCAACGTTCGACATTGACGGGCTCCTGGCTCGGCGGACCGGTGACCCTGAAGGTGGGCGAGCGCCGTGAAAAAGGGGTTCCGGTGCTTGCGGTGCAGGTGCAAGGGACTTTGAAGGCCCAGCAGCTTGCCAGCCTCGCGAATGCAGTCGGCACGGTGGAGGGCAACACGGACTGGAACGGCGAGCTGGCTTATCTCCCCACAGACGGATCGCAACCATCTCGATGGCATATGAGAGCTGACTCGAATCTGCTGGGCGTGGTCAGCTCGTTGCCGGAGCCCTTTGCGAAGCGGTCTGTGGCGGTGGTGCCGCTGCATCTGGAGATCAATGGCTCGAACGATACGGCGCAGATGCGAGCGAACCTGGGCGATCGGATGCGCAGTATGTTTGCGTTGAAGAGAAAGCCCGATGTGGGTTGGGCTGTGGAAAGGGGTGCGGTGCGCTTCGGCACGGCGCAGCCGGTGTTGCCTTCGGAGCCCATGGTGTTGGTTCGGGGGCGCGCCAGTCACCTGGATCTGCCAGCGTATGCGCTGGCCTGGAATTCACTGCGACGTGATTCGCTGCCCGCACTGCGCGCGCAACTGGTCATCGACCAGATGTTGGTTGGCGACCGGCGCTATGAGGATGTTTCGCTGCAGGCAGAGCGAGCCGATTCGGGCACGGACCTGCTGATTGATTCCGCAGCCATTGCGGGCATGGTCAGGTGGCCGACGGCCCATGGGGCGTCGCGGGACCGAGGTGCGGCGGTTGAAGCGCAACCGGCGGAGTTGCATTTGACGCGCCTCGATCTACCGGACGATGGGCTGCCAAGTGAAGGAATGGGAGTGATTGCGGCGCTTGCGCCCAACGCCCAATTGTCGGTGGACGAGTTGCATTGGCGCGGGCGATCGCTCGGTCGCTTGACCGCCAATATGACGGCGCAAGGCAATGTTGTCTTTTTTGAAGACGGGCGGTTGGTCAATGGCACGCACGATGCGCGAGGCGTGTTGCATTGTCAGACGGCGATGCCAATTTGCCGCTTGAGTTTCAAAGTGGACAGTACGGATGCGGCCGTGACGCTTGCGGATTTTGGCTTCAGGCCTGATGTCAGCGCGAGTGCGGGGTCCGTCAATGGCGATGTGGAATGGCGGCCCATGCCGGACGGGCCGTGGCTCGCCAGCCTGAAGGGGACGGTCAGCATGCGGCTGGCGGACGGTAGCCTTCGGGGGCTGCAGCGCGATGCTGCCAGCGATATCGATGCGGGTGAATTCGCGCGTGCAGGCGACGCGGGGCGTGCAGCGCCGTTGAGTGGCGCGGAGCGGGCCGCTGGCGCGGAGCGGGGCGTCGGCGTGGAGCGGAGTGCCGGCGTGCCGTTGAGTGGCGCTGAGCGAACCGCTGGTGCAGACCGGGCGGCGGGAGCGGACTGGGCTGCAGGCGCGGTGCGTGGCGCCGCCACGCCGTGGGCGGCGACCAGCACTGAACGAGGCGCCGGGCCGGCGTCTGCGGCTGCGGCTGCGTCCGACGCAGACGGCACTTTCAGCACAACGCAAGTCGCCACCGCCGACGCGAACCCGCGCCCAATCCCGACGCGCCCCTTCGCCCTACTGGCCGTCCCCGCCCTGGTAAGCGGCCTGGACGCGCCCGGCGCCACGACGGCAGCGGCGGGCCTTACAAAAGAGCAGCACGAGCTCCATTTCGCCCGCCTGGAGGCCGACTTTGACCTGCATGACGGCGAGGCGACGACGTCCAATCTGCACTTCGACGGCGACGCGGAAATCCTCATGCGGGGACGCATCGGTCTGGTCGCCCACGACTACGACCAGCAGGTCTGGGTACTTCGCGGCGAAGAGCGCCTGCCAGCGGCCGTCCGCCGCTTTGGAGCTACCCCCAGAGTCGCTGCTGCCTGGCTGTCGCTTCGCGATCTGTTCGGTAGTGGGGGCGCGCAGGACCGTTCACGTGCGGTCTTACGCTTGCAAGGAACGTGGGATGACCCGATGGTAGTGACAGTGAACTGATCGACCCGATCGCCCATCGCTTCCTGTACATTTTTGACCATGAGCTCCATTGCTGCGATCCAAATGACGTCCGGCCCGGACGTGGCCGAGAATCTTGCGCAGGTGCAACCGCTCCTCGAGGACGCGGCACGGCGGGGAGCCCAGCTTGCGGTGGTCCCCGAGAATTTCGCGTTCATGGGGATTCGGGACGTCGACAAGCGGGCGGTTGCGGAGGCCGATGGGTCGGGTCCCATACAGGACTTTCTCGCCACCCTGGCGAGCCGCCTGGGAATGTGGATCGTGGGCGGTACCATCCCGTTGCGAGCCGGTGATGACGGTCGAGTGGCGGCCGCTTCGGTCGTCTATGACGCCGCCGGCAAGCGAGTCGCCCGCTACGACAAAATTCATCTATTCGATGTCGATATTCCGGGTCGCGTCGAGCGCTACCGGGAGTCGGCACATGTGGCCCCCGGAACTGACACTGTCGTCGTCGACACGCCCGTGGGGCGGCTCGGATTGTCTGTTTGTTATGACGTCAGATTTCCAGAGTTGTTTCGCCGCTTGAGTGCGGCCGGGGCCGAGATTCTGACGGTGCCTTCGGCGTTCACCAGCCCGACGGGCCGCGCACACTGGGAGACTCTCATGTGTGCCCGCGCCATCGAGAACCTGTGTTACGTGGTCGCACCCGCCCAGTCAGGATTTCATGCCAACGGACGTGAGACGTATGGCGACAGCATGATTGTCGATTATTGGGGCCGCGTAGTGCAGCGCTTGCCGCGTGGCCGAGGTTGTATCGTTGCGCAGATCGATCGTGAGCGCCAGGCGGAAGTCCGTTTGAATTTCCCGGCGCTCCAACATCGTGTTCTGCAGGAGTATTCACACTGATGGCCAATGTACCCGCTGCCCCCGCCGGTTCCTCCCTGGATGCGCTCGGAATTGCGCGCGATCTGATTCTGCGGCCGAGTGGCCTGGATGACAGCCGCCTCGACCGGATTTTCGGTGAGGTGCTGACTCATTCGGTCGACTTCGCGGACCTGTATTTCCAGCTTTCCCACGAGGAGGCCTGGTCGCTCGAGGATGGCATCGTCAAGGACGGTACGGCGAGCATCGAGCAAGGCGTCGGCGTACGGGCACTGGCCGGTGAGAAGACGGGCTTCGCCTATTCGGACGAGATTGTTTTACCGGCGCTGGAGGAAGCTTCGCGTGCGGCTCGGGCGATTGCTGTGCAGGGTGGCGGCAAACAGTTGCGGGCGTGGCAGTCGAAGGCGGGGCATGAGCTGTATCTGCCCGCCGATCCCAGCGGCGGGCTGACTGATCAGGAAAAGGTCGCATGGCTCGAGCGGGTCGATCGGGAGACGCGCAAGCTCGATCCGCGCATCGTTCACGTGACCGCAAGCGTGACAGCAGTTCACGAGGTCGTGTTGATCGCTACCAGCGACGGCGAGCTCGCAGCGGATGTACGACCGCTGGTGCGGTTCAATGTATCGGTGCTGGTCGAACAGAACGGGCGCCGCGAGCAGGGTTACTCAGGATCCGGCGGCCGCTTCTCCCTGGCCGATCTGGTTGCGGGCGACAAGCCGCTGGCCCTGGGGCGCGAGGCAGTCCGCCAGGCTCTGGTCAACCTGGAAGCGATTCCCGCGCCGGCCGGTGCCATGACGGTGGTGCTCGGGCCGGGCTGGCCGGGCATTCTGCTGCATGAGGCCATCGGCCATGGCCTGGAAGGCGACTTCAATCGCAAGGGCACGTCGGCCTTCGCCAATCGCATCGGTGAGCGGGTAGCCTCGCCGGGCTGCACGATCGTCGATGATGGCACCCTGTCGCGACGCCGGGGCTCGCTGAACATAGATGATGAGGGGACGCCGACGCAGTGCACGACCCTGATCGAGGACGGGATTCTGCGCGGCTACATTCAGGACAAGCTGAATGCACGTCTCATGGGCGTGAGTCCTACCGGTAACGGTCGCCGCGAGTCTTTTGCTCACCTGACGCTTCCGCGCATGACCAACACTTACATGCGCCCAGGCCCGCACGATCCGCAGGAGATCATTCGCTCGGTCGAGCGTGGCATTTACGCAGTCAACTTCGGCGGCGGCCAGGTTGACATCACCTCCGGTAAATTTGTGTTCTCGGCAAGCGAAGCCTACGCCATTGAAAACGGCAAGCTGGGTGCGGCGCTCAAAGGAGCGACTCTCATCGGCAACGGTCCCGATGTGCTCACGCGAGTGAGCATGGTGGGGAACGATCTGAAGCTCGACGATGGTGTTGGAACGTGCGGCAAGGAAGGGCAGAGCGTTCCGGTGGGCGTGGGTCAACCGACTCTGCGAATCGACGGGCTGACGGTGGGCGGCACGGGCTGAGGGGCAGCGCTCGCGAGCCTGCGAGCCGGCGCGCGCGAGCGCGCCTGAAACCCTGTATTTCCAGCCAAACACGCACTCTCTGGAACTTGCGTTCGCGTTTCTCGCTGCAGTGGGCAGGAACGCCTACTGCCGCCAGCCGACATGTTGGTTCACAGTTCAGGCGCGGACGGAGCAGGATGCTCCCGATGAGTTGACTGCAAGGGGACACCCAATCTTGCAACCGCTCATCGAGCGAATGGCACGCGCAGTCCGTGCACCGAACAGACGGCGAGTGGTCCCGCATTCCTCTCCCACTCGCCGTCTGCAAGGGCAGACAGGTGTGACCGCGTGTGACCAATGTTGTGCATTTGT
>Ga0307509_10000986_pt1 | contig 48844 bp, 42 predicted proteins | sample 10_EM_MG_FD_202245 | JGI IMG/M metagenome (GOLD analysis project Ga0307509, IMG submission 202245) | Populus trichocarpa ectomycorrhiza microbial communities from riparian zone in the Pacific Northwest, United States - 10_EM | ecosystem: Host-associated > Plants > Roots > Unclassified | place... | reverse complement strand
CCTTATCCTAGGTTTACCAGCTATTTGTATCAAGTATACGAGACCATACCACCTCTGGTTACCTCTAGGTATACCATTTGGGCTAAGGTGATAGTGATTGTAGCTACCTATCGTAGGGTCGTTACATACGGCAGCTGCTCTAATGACCTCTTTTAACTAGCAAACGAGCAACTACACAGCCGTCTGCCTATGACGCGCCGTTCTAACGCTGGGGCCAGAGGGGGGTGTTAGCAAAACCCGCCCAAGTTCAATAGTATGTTCGGACCACTCTTGCACAGGCGTGGGGGCTCCCCGCGCAGATGCGTGTGCGCCTAAGAACATCTAAGAGCCCATAGAATGTGAGGCAATCAACCTCTAAGTTCTAGGATGACTTTGCCGGTGAAGGTAGGGTAACTTGGGTTCCTCAGTAGGGTAACTGGGACCCATGGGCATAATGACCAAATTCCCAAGGTAGGGTAACTTTGCCCTCTTATGCCTTTAACCGCTCAGGAAGTCCTCCGGACGACCACAGAAGTCGCCTCGGAGGTCCGTGTAACATTCCCATAATTCTCTTGACCTTATGCGAATGTGCTCCCAAAAGGTTACCCTGCCTAGTAGAGTACCTCAAGGCTACTCAACTATTCCCAAGGCCTTTTCCTAGGATTACCAGCTATGTGTATAACATATACGAGACCATACCACCTCTGGATACCACTTGGCATACCATTTGGGCTAAGGTGATAGTGATTGTAGCTACCTATCGTAGGGTCGTTACATAAGATGTTTGGACCCTTTGTTGTCAAGCGCAAGGTGGGGTCTAGGGCCTATGAGATTGAGCTGCCGGAAAGATAGGACATCCATCCTGTATTCCATGTTAGTCTGTTGGAACCCTATCGTGAGAATCCTGTGGGTAGGCCTTAAAAGATAATTCCAACACCGGACATAGTGGACAATAAGCCTAGTTATGTTGTTGCGGAAGTGCTTGATAGCCGATAGTATGGGAATCCTAAGTCAGAATTCCCACACCGCTTTGTGCAATATATGGTTGCTTGGAAAGGGTATGGTCCAGAACAGAATTCGTGGGAACCATTCAAGATGATAGAAGATACCGCAATGCAAGCATTGCAACAGTTCCATGAGAGGTATCCGTCAAAACCTAATGACTATCGGATTATAGACAACCCAAACCGTCGAACTAAGAGACGACGTTGACGGTCTGAGGACAGACCAAGAGAAGAGGGGAGTAGTGTAACGACTCTACGATAGGTAGCTACAATCACTATCGCCTTAGCCCAAATGGTATACCAAGTGGTAACCGAAGGTGGTATGGTCTTGTATACTTGGTATACAAGAATGCTGGTTCGCCTAAAGCAAGGCCCAGAAAACAGTAGTGTAGCCTTAGGTACTCTATTAGGCAGGGTAACCTTTCAGGAGAACATTCACATAAGATCAAGAGAATTATGAAAATGTTACATGGATCTCCAAGACAACTTTTGTGGTTGACTGGAGGACTTCCAGAGCAGTTAAAGGCATAAGAGGACAAAGTCACCCTACCTTGGGAATTTGGACAGTATGCCTATGGGACCCAGCTACCCTACTGAGGTACCCAAGTTGCCATACCTTCACCAGCAAAGTCATCCTGGAATTTAGAGAGGTCATTGGCCTCACATTCTACAAGCTCTTAAATGTTCATGGGCACCCACACCTGCGTAGAAAGGCCAGCAGCCTAAGCAGTGGTGGCCTGAACATACTATTGAACTTAGGAGAGTTGAGCTAACACCCCCATCTGGCCCCAGCGTTGGGACGGCACGTCATAGGCAGACAGCTGTGTAGTTGTTCATTTGCTAGTAATAAGAGGTCATTGGAGCAGCTGCCGTAACACCATATAAGCTATCACCATCTGTCCAACTGAATGCAGTTCGCAGGATATATTTGAGGAGTATGGGAAATCACCAAATATGGGGTTGCACATAAATGGTTCCTCCGGCACCTAGGAGTATATCTTAGCCTACGGGTAGTAGGGTAGTCTTCTTAGAGGCACTTAGGTAGTTCCAGGAGGCCAGAGTGCTTTCAGGACAATTACCTTAGTAATTAGCCAGAAACCTTCTCCTCTTGATTTGTAGTACTATGGGTTGTCAGTAGACTCTAGAGGTATGAGTCTTATCACGGTAGAGTATGTTCCGAGAGATTGTCTATGGGTAGCTCCCATCAAGGCAGCTATTGGTTACATCTCACCGGCGGAACTTGCATATCTGATTATTGCATTGAGTAGTCGAGTAGATTAAATATCAGCAAAACATATTTTCCCTCATGTATATTATACTATGAATCATGTGGCAGCTGGTATTACCACAGAGCACTATACCTCTCATGCCTTGTACAGCATAAGGTATTGACTGAGCCTCCAGGGGACACCCAGAGGCACCTACCACTATCACTCATACCATGAGCCAACCAGTAATATTAAAATATACATGGTAACCTCATAAAGTATAATGCTTATCAAATTGTTCATGGGATATAGGTGGGGGGTCCGGAGCTGACTGGAATCCCAATGGGCTTCCGGTAAGACCATTCCACCCAGTGTGTTGTTCTGCTATAGGCTCTCTACTTCTTAATTGTTCCAGTATGGACTCTCTACTTCTGAGTTTTTCTGTTATGGTCTTTTGCCCCCTAAAGTTCCCAATGAGACTCTGAGTACCCTGAGGTGTAGGAATACCAGAGTGTCAATACTTTTTAGCCCCCACTTAAATCACATTTTACTTTTTTGCTCATATCTTTTCACAACTAGCTGTCACACTAGTTAGAAAAAATTTGACAAAGACCCAATAGGACTCTGTGAGGTGCAAATGGGACTCTAGAAGGCTCGCTTATGTTCTAAGTAGTGCTGAGATTTTTTAGCCCCTGCTTAAATCACCTTTGACTTTTTGGCTCAGACCTTTTCACAACTAGCTGCCACACTATTTAGAAAACAATCGACAATGACCCAATAGAACTCTTGGAGGTGCAAATGGGACTCTGGGAGGCTTGCTTATGTTCTAAGTAGTGCCGAGATTTTCAAACACACCACCCATTCCCTGACCCATTTGCACTTCTAAAAGGCCCTTTTTACCTTTTGTTCAACCAACTATCTATCTTGTCAACTGTCAACTGTCAACAGTTTATTTACTTCACACAAAAGCGAGAACTCAGAGTGATCTGCGATGATTGAGCCTTCAGAAAGACTTAGAACACATTTCACAGGCATTCATAGATGAGTTCCCTCTCTAAAGATAACATTAAGGGCTGATACTAGTATTCTATGTGATAGCTCTGGCTACAGATATCCAATCAAGACGGGGATACCACCATTAGATTCCCCTCATCGAGAGCATTCATCTGAGCCATTAAGCGTCCCATTTGTACTATTCTCAAGGCCCCTTCTTCACACCTTTACACTTGGGCGGAATTTTCGAACCTCTGACAATCCTGCAGATTATCTTAGGCTACAGGCATGCTATTGCTAAGGGGATACTACTATTAGATTCCTCTCATCGAGGAAATTCATCTGAGCCATTAAACGTCCCATTTGCACCATTCTCAAGGTCCCTTCTTCACACTTTTACACTTGGGCAGAAATTTGAACCTCTGACAATCCTCCAGGTTACCTTACGCTACAGGCATGTTATTGCTAAGCGGATACCACCATTAGATTTCCCTCATGGAGAGCATTCATTTGAGCAATAAAACGTCCCATTTGCACCATTTTCAAGGTTCCTTCTTCATACTTTTACACTTGAGCGAAATTTTGAACATCTGACTACCTGAGGGGATTACTTAGGCTACAGGCATGCCATCGCTAAGCAGACACCACGGTTAGATTCCCCTCCTCCAGGGCATTCTCTAAAGCCTTTAAATGCCCTATTTGCGCTGTTTTTAGGCATTTCTTTCTCTCTTTTCTGTATATAGTATAGTAGTAGCTAGTTTACCTGTAAATGAAGATAAATAAATTAAAACAATTATCAAATACTTGAATAGTAGTTTACTAGCCTGAATAGGCAATTTGGACTGTTTGTGATCTGTAACCTGCTGGTTTATGACCTAAAACCAGCTGGTAACATATAGGATATTTGGGCTATCAGCAGGCTCTCCGGAGACCTTAGAGCAATTATCCGGTATTTCAGGTATTTTTTCCAGTATTGTTCCATTATGGACTCTGTCTCCCTGTGACATCTGACATAGCCCCAGTGCCTCCGGAGAGCTTTCTGGAGTCTCAAATGAGACTCTGAGCATCTTGCTTAGCTTGTACTACCACACCACTGTAACTATACTTATAATACTATTTACACCTAACAAATACATGGCTTCTTCTATCCTTATCACTCCATACATTATCGGCAGTTTTATAATTTGGCCCCCCATATCCCCTATAACTCATGAGGTATAGTGATCAAATTTGTACTTTTGCTGATAAATAATAGACTGCATAGCTTGTATAGACAAAACTACCACTAGGCCAGTGAGTCCACCATCTAGGTATTGACTCCAGTTGTTGCTATAACAGTTAGCCACTATTATGACTTCAATAGGAAGAGTTTTTCCACCTGTGGTTGTATTGAAGATGCATTGCAGAAACTCATATCCTATTGACGGAGTTAAGTGTACCCAAGTTGGTATGATACTTCCGGCAGGATAATTCCTGATGGAGGGTTGACCTCGGACAGCCCTGAGCAGGACAGGGCGCTCGTACAAGGTTGGAGTAGTAGTGAATGTCAAAGGCTTAAATCTGACATCTACTTAAGTTTTAGCATTTAGCATTCTACTTCAATAACCAACTTTCCTTGAGAGAACTTATTGAGTGAAGCTTTCAGCTTAACGATATTAAGTTTTACAGTTTTGATTCTCTTGAATAACTTTATCTTCTACTTTGAGTGTTTGGTGCGGTCGCAACCATAGAGTTTACCACTCTATAGGGTGCCCCCATTACAATCAGTTACATCTCACCGTGGGAGCTTGCATGTCTGATTTTTGTATTGAGTAGTCACCTTGATTAAATAATAGACTGCATAGCTTGTATAGATGAAACTACCACTGGGCCAGTGAGTCCACAACCTAGGTATTACCTCCAGCTGTTGTCATGGCAGTTAGCCACTGGCATGACTTCAATTGGAAGATTTTTTCCACCTGTGGTTGTATTGGAGATACATTGCAGAAGCTCATATCCTATTAACGTAGCTAAGTGTACCCAAGCTGGTCCGATACTTCCAGCTGCATAATTCCTGATGGAGGGAAGACCTCAGAAAGCCCTGAGCAGGACAGGGTGCTCGTACAAGGTCGGACAGGTGGTGAATGTCAAAGGCTTAAACCTGATATTTACTTAAGTCTAAGGGTTTGGCATTCTACTTTGATAATCAATGATCCTTGGGAGAACTTATTGAGTGAAGCTTTCAGCTTAACAATATTATCTTTTACTGTTTGATTCTTCTTCAATTATTTATCTTTATCTTCTACTTTGCGTCTTGGTATGGTCACAACCTTAGAGTTGACCTCTCTAGAGGGTGCTCCTGTTACACAAGGTCAGAGTAGTGGTGAATGTCAATTGCTTAAATCTGATATCTACTTAAGTTTAACCGTTTGGCATTCTACTTCGACGACCAACGATCCTTAACAGAACTTATTGAGTGAAGCTTTCAGCTTAACGATCCTAAGAGTCACTATTTTGATTCTCCTGAATTGTTTTACTTTATCTTTATCTTACTTTGAGTCTTCGGTGTGGTCATAACCTTAGAGTTCACCTCTCTATAGGCTGCCACCGTTACATACAGTCTTTGTATTTGTCACCCACCTAATATCTTTAGCCCTCAAAAACCTGATTTTACACTTCTCCCAGGTCTTGCCGCCCACCTAGGTGTCCATGGCTTTTACGTTAACACAAATTAACCTGTTTTTCTACCACCTAGGTCTTCTTGTGCAAACCCTCTATGAGGCATAATAAATAATTTTGCTCTGGTCCATGGCAAGCACTGCCAGTGACTGAAAAGTACAGTAAGGCAGACCTTTCACCTAATCGTGATCCAGGATACCCCCTCCCAGACTCTCGCAGGTGGAGAGTTTCCTTGGCAGGGTATGATAACTTATATTGCGCTGGCGCACACACCATTAAATTTTGGTGAGGGAAATGATTGCTCTTGACATTAAAACCCGTTTTTGCTTGAGTTTTCATCTTCTCTACCGTCCCTACATGCCACATGTGCGTACATTTATTGTGTACTTATATACAGAAGTCTAATTTCCGTAGCAACAATAAAATGTACCTCTTTTCAATACCTGCACCTTTCTAATAATATTATGTACTATAGCCGGCCGTGGTGGTCAATCATACCTGGCAGCACTATCTTGTATAGCTCGTTTATTGTAGCCTAGGACTTCCCACACTCCTCACGCTGAGCTATGGTAGGTTTAAGCTCCAGCCATTTCACCAGGTTTCGTCCATCACCCCCCTCAGACTAGTATTGTCACGAGAAGGCGACAAAGTGTGTCATTTGATGAAGTTAATTTATTATAACTTCTTCCTTCAGATAAATAAAAATCTAAGGCTATGCAATCCCTGCATTCATAAACTTCAACTATTATACCTATTCGCCTTTAGGTGACTCATCAATTCGGACCCTCTTGTCCTCTCCACCACTGACAATACCCAAGCCGCTCCACTCAACATCAAATACCTTTTCCTTCCCACTAAGTCCTTCCCCTTCCCTCTTCACTGTCCATATGCTTCCACTCTCGGTTGCTCGAACATCCCAAATCCTCAGCGTGCCATCATGACTGGCAGAAACCATCTGCCATTCATTATTCTTGTTAGGACTCAGTGCAATGACAGCATTCGTATGCCCACGCAATGTGCTTGTAGTAACTGTTGAAGCAGAAACTCTTGGGTCGTGTAGGGTGATATGACGAGCAGAGCTTCCACAGGCAAGTAAGGATAGTGTGGGCAGCACACAGACGGATAATAGTGGATGTTGCGTAGTCCTTGCATCGACCAGAGAGTATGTGGTAAGATCCCAAGTGCGGATCGTGTGGTCCCAGGAGACAGAATATCCGACTGTCGAATCTTTAGGGTCAAAAGCGACGCCCGAAACCGGGGATGTGTGACCTTCTAACATCCGTAAAGATCCATAGCGGGGTGGGCCTATCGGGGATCCCTTTCTTCTCTTTGCCTTCGATCCCGGAGCTTCCTTCGGCGCTTTTGGAGCCTCGGAAATATCCGTCGTCCAAAACCCAACCAGCAAATCCATTCCAGCAGACAATATTCTGCCAGAGTTAGAATCCACGTGAATCTTTTCCACCGTACCTCTATGACCCACAAACTCTGCCATAGCAGAAATCTCAGAAATCTCCTCAACGGATTCCTCATCAATCTCCCAAAGCCTAAGCCCCCGGTCCATACCAGCGGAAACCAATTTCGTCGCAGATATCCATTTCGCAGTCTTAACAGAGTCGGTGTGGCCGGCGCCAGTGTACAGACACTGCGCACTCTCATTCCAGACTCTCACAATCCCGTCGTAAGAGCCAGATAATATTCGCTTGTTCTCCCACTCGACAGAAACTGAAGAAACCCAATCGTCGTGCTGGAAGGCTGCTTGGAACTTTGGCGGGACAATAGCGCGGACGTACTCGAGGGTAAGAACTGATTCTGACGAAAGGCCATTGTCGGAAAGATATTTCTCAATGGAGGTCCTCAGAAAACTGCCATTGGCTAAAAATTCGAACGGAATGGCGGCAGGTGTATCAAGCAAATGGTTGATAATCTGCGACAGTCCATAGCGTTTTAGGTTCGCAGGGACGAGAATCGACGCAGTCGGTACTGCGATGTCAGGGTGTCTAGTTGTGAATTTAATTTGAACTTGATGTGTAGATTGGGGGTCTGTCCCGCCCATTGGCGTATCCTCTGTCGAAGTCATGGTGGTGGAGTGAAAAATGATTTTTCTATTGTTCGAAATATTTTACTTGTTCGCTAAATTTTAACAAAAGAAATTGAAAATAAAGTTTGACCTGGCATGCATGCATCCGGATGTCGGTCGGGTAACAGGCCGCACGAGGATAGCTATCAGACAGCCAGAGCTTTCGACGGAAACCACACTTGTCCCTAGCTCCCCCACCAATTCTACTACAACCGCCCATCATGCCTCCAAAACGCATGACTGCAAACCCCATGAAGCCCCTGCGCTACCGGCCAGGGAAACCCATTGCGCCAGAAGAATCGGATTCCGAAGAATCAGAAGGCTCTGAAGCTGAAGAGTCCGAAGAAGAGCCTCAACAGCTCAGCAAGAAGGCCACCTCCGAAGCTCCCGCAAAGGTCTCTACCGCCCTCAGAAAGGTCGATCTCAGCAAGCGATTCGAAGAAGGTCGTAAAGAAGAAGAACAACGGGCAGCTGGAGAGGCGAAGAAGCGTGCTGAGGAAGAGAGCAGCGAATATTCAACGGCTGACGAGGATGAGGAAGAGGAATCTGAGGAGGAAGAATCCGAGGAAGAGGAAGAAGAAGCTCCGAAAAGAGTTCTTTTAAGGCCTACATTTATTCCGAAGGGGAAGCGCGGTGCTGTCGCTTCTTCGGTCCCAGACCCGGAGGTAGAGGCAAAGAAGAAAGCTGAAGAGGAAGCTCGGAAGAAAGCCGAGGCGGCGGCGCTTCTTGAAGAACACATTCGCCGCGACGCGGCAGCTAAGGCCGCCGGGAGAAAGGGCTGGGACGACGATGAAGACGACGGGGAGGGCCTAGACGACACAGACGACCTCGATCCAGCCGCTGAACGTGCCGCCTGGAAGCTAAGAGAGTTAGTTCGCGTCAAGCGGGAACGGGAAGAGCTAGAGAAGATAGAAAAGGAACGGGAAGAGATCGAACGTCGGAGAGCAATGGATCCCGAATTGCGAAAAAAGGAGGACATGGAGTACGTCAAGAAGCAGCACGAAGAGAAGATGGAGAATAGGGGCAAAATGGGCTTTATGCAGAAATATTATCACAAGGGTGCATTCTATCAGGACGATTCGGAGATCTTAAAAAAGGACTACGCAACTGCTGCTGTGGAGGACGAAGTCAAAAACCGAGATGTGTTGCCAAAATATATGCAAGTTCGGGGCGACGAGGTTGGGAAACGCGGAAGGACTAGGTGGACACATCTAGCGGCAGAGGACACGAGCATGCAAAACGGAGGAAGTCCTTGGTTCGACAAGAACGGTATCAACAAGCGGGCTTCTGGGAAGCTCGGCGGGATGCATGACGATGAGAGATTTCAGCCAGACGACAGGAAAGATCGAGATGACGGTGGTGACCGCCGTGAACGTGCAGCTAAAGGGAGAGACGATCGAGGCCGAGATTTCGGCGATAGGAGACCCCCTGAAGGTCCGCGGACTCATCGCGGGAGTGATAGCCGGGAGGGTGCATACCAAGATCGCTATGTTCCGGGCGCTGGAGGTTCACACCGGGACCGCTCTAGATCTCCATATGATAGGGATCGTCGAGATCACGGGAGGTATAATAGGGATAGAGATGAGCGATACGATCGGGATCGCGATATGTACAGGGACAAAAATGGAGACAGGGACACAGACAGGGACCGGAAGAGACCACACTCTCCTCCAAGACGAAGGAGAGATGACGACGGCGAGAAAAGGCGGAGAACAGAAGTGCGATAAGGGAGGTATAAGGATATAATATCATGTATTATAAAAGTTATAACATATTTCCGCATAGCTCTCTCACGCTCCCCCCCCCTTCCTCCTACTCTTCTAAGGACGATATAAGGCTGCATCTGAGCTTCTCCCCAGGACCCCAGAGTCAATTTCAAAGAAGTCAGGAGACCTAAATAAACTCATTTGATTCAAATCTCGGCCCTACTACAAGACTTCCTTTCCGGAAACCCATTTAAGACTTTGTCGCAGGTCAACTAACACATGGCATGTTCTTGTGCGCAAGTGTTTCCTACCCCACCACGCGCTTTAGTGATATAGCCCCTCTGCCGAGAGTCACACAAAGCCAGATACTCCAACTTTCCTTCCACTCCTCACACCTCACTCCAGAGGAAATTATTAAAGATTCAGATACTTTAACCGGCGCGGCAACTCCAACCCCTCAACGCAAACCCCGCCAAACGAGGCTCCCAGTGTGATAATACCTGGACGTGACTGTAATCCTCCACAACAAGTTAAGGACCAGTCAGAGGCGGAGAGAAGATTGAGGGCGAGGATACGGGGTTGTGCCAATATAACATAATCCTTCCCAGCATATTTACTCTCAAACCGTCTACCACCGGTATACCACTCAAGAATTAATTCCCATGCATAACTTTCTCCTACCATTTCTTCCTTCTTCAATGAAGCACCGTATATTTTTCTGCTCTCGTATGATACCTGGTCAAGCCCCCCTATGGAGTTTTCGCGACCCTAGCCACATTGACAAATAAACCCCGGCCTATCTTTCTTCCTTTCCCCCTTCCAGCATCTAGCAATTCCATATTCAACCGATCAGCAAGCAGCAGATAGCTACTAACACCAATTACCAGTAGTATTATTACGCCATTGGTTGAGTCCGAGTGAGAATGTGTGATCGTCTCGCGGATAGGAAGGGGAGAAAAAAATACTCCCCTCCCCCTTCTCGCCCCTGCAGCTCCTTGCTGAGAATCCCCAATATCATACACATCTCTCGTCTGGCCCTCGAACGGTCTATAGTGTCACCTTAACCCACTCAATGCAATCAATTGATCCAGCGCAACCACTCTGAAAGAACGCGAATAAATTGCCAACTTCTCTCATTAATCCTAATACCAGCCCGTCTATATATATAGCAGCCTTCCCTTGCTCTTTCTCGTTTTCTCTCTCTTTCTTTCTCAGAGCCCAGGAGTACTTATTTATCTTACAAGTACCCGGCCGGATCCGGGAGTGGCATAGCTTAAGTCTACACCATATTTAAGCTATTGTCCCGCCTTTGTCAGGGTTGTTAAGACATTTTCCTTTGTATCCTGAATGTTGATGTATAAGCCCACCCACCTACCCACCCAACTCCCATACGGCTAGTACTATTTAATTATTATTATTTTTCTTTTATACATTCAATATCGATATCCTTTTGCAAGACTGCAACCCGCTTGGAAAGCGGTTACACCACTTTGTGATTGTTTTAAAGAAATAAGTCCTAATGGTTACATATATAGTGGTGGTGGTAGTGGAAACCTTTGTACAGTTATAGACTCGGTTCCCAGTTTGTTTTTGGAATTGTATAAGCTGAAGGTATAATGGCATAAAGATTGTGTTTTTTTATTATAGAAAAAGGACTTTTAAAAAATCTATACTGGAGTCTGATTACACCTTAGTTTTAATTCTAATTTATGGTTCCTCTCATTGTGTTTGTAAGGTTTGTAAGATGATAGGAGTTTATAGTTTGTTCTAATAGAAGTATCTTCAAGTTTCTCCAGCTTTTTAAGTGCTAACTCCCAAGTAAGTTATTCACTAGAGAGGGTATGATACATGTGTCGTACTCCCCTCCTTTGCTTCCCCTCCACCTGTGATTTCTTATATATTCTGAATGGTATTCCCCCCGTTGCCAATACAACCTTGTTCACATAATATGATACGGTGCAAGCTAAACTGCACAGGTTTATACCGTATGTTAATACGATAGATTAAAATCCCACAGCTTCCCCTATTAGTCAATTGATTCCATCTAGGGTTGGAAATTGAAAAGCCAAGTTAGGTAAATGCTACTCTGATAGGTATGGAAGAAAAGAAAAAAGTCCAGTTATAGGACTGGAAAGTGGAAAGATAGTAACTTGTGTATTTGCTTTAAGAGCTGGTATCATTTTCGGAATAGCTACTACATGCTTATGGAAAAGGCCGAATAGAGACCAATTCTTGGCACGTGGGTACAAGCAACAAGGGATAAGCCCCCCTTACCAGAGAGTTGGGGAAGAAGAAAAAAGTTTGATTATGAGAAATTTTGTGCAGAAACAGCCCGACGAAAACACCAGTACCTTCTCCAGAAAACGCCGCAAGGATATAGATACATGTAAGAGTGTAAAGAAAGAAACAGCTATCTTTTATTGCTGGATTGCATTAATTTTCATCCATCTCGTCGGAATTGAAGTTATGACCCAATTGATAATCGTCGAGAATGTACTCATTGAAGTCTTGGTACCCGTCCATGTCTTGGTCTCCGTAATAATAATCATCACCTTCCGAATCGTGCCAATCCATGTCTTGATCACTATCATTGTCAACCTGCTGCAAGACAGGCCCATCGTCGGGATCAATGTCCGGTATAATCCCAGACATGTCGATAGAAAATTCGTCAAGTTCTTCACCCTCGTGCACCTCCATAGAGAAGAGCGTAGCCTTTCCGGAAGCCGACCCAATGAAGAGCTTGTCGAACTCTGGTGAAAACTCACCAGACATTATCTGAGCGTCTAAGGCTGGGAGATTACGGACCAAGGAGTCGGCGCGTCTAACGTCCCATACTTTCACCACACCATCGCTGCCTCCAGTATATAGGTATCCGTCGTGTGGACACCATTGAGCAAAGGTGGTTCCCGTATCTTCCGCTTCGAGATTAGTGTCTGGTGTGACTGGCATTAGGGTATCTGGATAGACATGTTAGCAGACACTCTTCGATTTGTTATAATTGAACAAACCTCCATGCCAGAGTTGGGAAAGGGGCTTGCGCAAGTTTCTCGTATCCCAAACAATTGTTGAATTATCTGTGCCACTAGAAGTGACAAAACGTGCGCATGGACTAGCAGTGGTCAATTAGAACGGATAGAAGAGCTCCAAAAGAGAACTTACGACATGGTAACCACATTAATATCCTTCTGTGGACACTCCGCCATGTCACACATGTTGACTTGAGGCCCGCGACCGGTTTTCGATGACAGAATCACATCGTATATACGTATAATAGAGGTGGCAGCACTCGAAACACCTGTAACAAGAACCTTCGCTTCTTGATGGAGAAACATGTCAAAATGGCGGCCGGCAGAAGGACGAATTGTACTGAGCTGCTTCTGAGTAGAGGCATCATAGATAGCGCACAATCCTTTGCCAGGGCGATTCTCAGTCGCAGTATCATAAGCAGCTAAAAGCCAATTGGAATTTATCCTATCTGCCCATATCAAGGTTGATGCATAAAGCTCTCCACTCTGTTGAAATTTGGTAGTGTGTGTTTTTCCCTCCATGTCAGTACGGAACAATTCCAACGATCCATTTTGAGTACTGCCAGCAATAGCGTTGTGTGATTTAGAGAGAGACATTTTGACAACAGGACCATTAAGATCGACCGAATCAAGGAGAAAGCCATCTTCGGTAGACCAAGTTTTGATAGTCGCATCGTAACTACTTGAATAGAGAAGAGAGCCATCATTTGAGAAAGCTACACCAGTAACAGTAGACCTCATTTGGTTGTCTAGAGTAGGATCGCGCTGCTCAATAGGCCTCGGGGTTTTATGTCCGTCAAGAAGTTTTACTTCCATTTGTTCAATATACCCGAGCATGAGATTTCCAGGTCGATTGTAAATATCGTTTAGTGTAGTAGAGGCCAGAGCAAATCGTCTTCCATTAGGTGACCAACAGATGTCTATAATATCTGAACTTCCGCCAGTAAAAGATGCTTGTGGCTTCAAATACTCCATACAAGCGGCTTTAGCCTTCCTAATAGAGGAACTAAGGTCCCTCCTTCCAGCCCGAGCACCATAACCCATCTCATGCCTAAGTCTCATCAATGGTGGCGAAAACGAAACACGCTTGGCAGCTTCTCGTGCGGACTTTGTGCTGAGCTTGATAAAGCTGTCATCAGGTTCAAGGTAAACAGAGTCTTGAAAGAATAATAGTAGGTCCTTTGCAGTCCTTCCCTTAACAATTATTTTAGGAATAACTTTTGTTTCCAAGAACTTTACAAACTTCTCGGCTTCGGGTCCTTTAAGCTTGGTATTGAGAATATCAAACCAGGTATTTGCCGAAACTGTAGAGAGGTCTCCAAGAGAAGGTGCTAAAGGGTCTTCAGAGAACTCCTCAGAGAGAGTTTTGAAGACAATATCGACCTCACTTGGGGAAAAACTAACATGAAGGACTCGACCATCTAACCCGCAGTTAGTATAAGACCTGTAAAATATATTACTCGGATGTATATATACCATAACTGGAAAACCCATCCCAATTGCCCATATGCCTAACAAAGTCCCGAGCACACTTGGACATATAAGGTCTCCTCTTGTCCCCAAGTCGCGAATCCAAATACAGTTCTTCTCGGACCCTTTTATCTGGCACAGCTCCTGGATCATTGGGGGGGGTGGGGGCAAGGTTCGCATTTGACTTGTCATCGGCCCTTCGCTTTGCGCTATTTTTTAGAGCCAGTTCAATTTCCGGACGGTACCATTCATGCACTGGATCATGCTTCTCAAAGGCGCTACTCGAGGAATGCTTAGCGTCTCCACAGGCATCTCCTTTGATGGAGCCTGCAAATTGATTCGGACGAGGGGGGTCGGGAGTTGTTTGTTTCTTTGTCTCCTCCATTGGTAGCTGAATGAGGTTTTCTTTGAGGAGGGATGCGTGTCAGGAGGAGCTCAATGAAATAGCGAGCACATCAAAGAAATGTCTTACCGATTTTTTTGTGTGTTCCAGTCCCTTGATCAAGAGAAGTAACAGGAAGCTTGCCGTTGAGTTCGAAAGGCACGGTGACCCAGACGTCGGGGAGGCGGGTGTCGATGGAGGATTCGGTCATTGTAGGGGAGAAGAGGGGAGGCGTGCTTAAATAGAGGATCCTCAAGTAGCGACAGTGAAATTGTTTCAGGCGGTGGGGCAAGGAAGGAAGACTTTGTCCATTCCGTGAGGAAAGAACAGATTAGATGGGCGGGGCGGCGATAGTATGATAGAAAGTTCCAGCTGCAGGTCAAAGGGATAAGGGCCAAGGTAGCTAGAGAGTAGGGTGAAGCTGGAGGAGAACGAGAAGGAGGGTCCGAGGTGAGAGGGTATGGTGTATTCTCAGTGAGGGCCGCGATTTTTTATTTTCCTTCAAGGAGTGAGGGAAAAGCGAATCAAAGGGAGGTTGTTGTTGTTGTTATTGTCGAAGGGTAGAAGTGTTTGAAGTATAATACAAGGGTAGAGCAGAAATGGGAGAACGCGTTTTCTCCAATTGCCGTCCAGCATTGAGATGCTACGCGATCCGCCAAGCCCTCTCGAACCTCGATGCACAAGGCAATGATCTCGCCAAGAAGATAAGACAAGATTTTGGCCTTCCCAAGTGCCAGTGCTGAATTGTACAGCAGGAGTACAAGTTACAGTACCGGTAGAGCAGTGCGGTGGTACTGTACGGTAATACCGATACTGGTACTCGAGTATGTGAATGAGATGAGACTGTACCCCATCAACTGGCGGGTAGCCTATGTATGGCCTTCTGTTGCGCTTTCGAGACAAAGCTATCATACTGTAGGATGAAAATCTAATTGAGGTAAATTTACTAGAGCCTGGCGGTTCTCGCCCGTCAGGCAATGCAAATATCTATTACTAGTATAGTACCATACCAGTGTCATACATTTCTGTGCTCGTACAGTACCGTACCGATACTTGTACGATGCGATGCCACAGCACAGGCTACTTTGGAGCCCCGCATGAGTCAGTCGTGAGGCCTGGCCACAGTCAATCTCTAGACTGCCCATTATATCATAAACTTTCTTCCCCCCACACTTGAAAATTTTAATAGCAGTATTTAGCAACAAGGAAATCCCCAACCCGATACTCTCATTTCTCCCAATTCTCCCAATCTCACAAACTATCTTACGAGCGTTCTAGCCTTCCTCGTGCTTTGAATTGAATTTAATTAAAGAAGGAAAAAAGAGAGAAGGAGAAAACCCCCCCCCTCATGTCTTCTTCCGTTCCTGCAAAGAAGAAAGCTGGTATGACCCAATTCTCAACTGTACTCCTTTTGGATTGTTTAATTGCCCATTGGAATTCTTTGCTCATACCATGCTTTCACACAGGTGTTTTGGGATGCACCGGCTCTGTTGGCCAAAGATTTATTCTATTACTCTCTCAGCACCCATACTTGGTCCTTCATGCCGTAGGGGCCTCAAGTCGTTCCGCCGGCAAAAAGTATTCCGAAGCAACAAGATGGAAGCAGGACCAACTCATGCCAAACCGTGTCCGAGACATGATTGTCAAGGACTGTAAAGCTGCTGAATTCAAAGATTGCGATGTTGTCTTTTCTGGCCTAGATGCCGAAGTTGCGGGAGAAATTGGTACGATATGTTTTGCTTGAAACCCCCTCGCACTCCGTTCTCCTACCTATAGAGGAGAATTCAATCCCCCAAGCAGCTGACTTTTTACCGTGCCTCGCAGAAATGGAGTTTATCAAAAATGATCTCGTCGTCTTTTCCAATTCCAAAAACTATCGAAGGGACCCTATTACCCCCCTCATCGTCCCTCTCGTCAATACCTCTCACTTCTCCATCATCCCACATCAGAGAAGTCAGCATGGCCTGAAGAAGGGCTTTTTGGTCACCAATGCCAATTGTTCCACTACCGGCCTTGTTGTACCGCTCAAAGCCCTACAGGATGCTTTTGGCGGAATTGAGCTTGTCACTGTCACAACTTTGCAGGCTATCTCTGGTGGAGGTTATCCGGGGGTTCCATCAATGGATATTCTTGATAACATCGTCCCCCTCATTGGGGGTGAGGAGGAGAAGATCGAATGGGAGACTGGCAAGATCCTTGGCTCGGTCAATTCCGCCACTTCTGGATTCGACATGCTTTCTACTATCAAGGTGTCAGCACAATGTAATCGAGTGGCTGTCATGGACGGTCACACTGCTTGTGTTTCCCTTCGATTCACCAGGAGACCCCCACCATCCATTGAGCAGGTTAAGGCTGCGTTAAGGGATTATGTCTCTGAGCCCCAGCAATTGGGCTGCCCTAGCGCTCCCAAGAACGCTATTGTGGTTATGGAGGAGGAGGACAGGCCTCAACCAAGGCTCGATAGAAACACAGATGGTGGCTATGCTGTCAGTGTGGGCAGGATAAGGCCGGACAATGTTTTTGATATCAAATTTGTGACCCTTTCGCATAATACTGTCATTGGAGCTGCAGGCTCTTCTATCCTCAATGCTGAGGCTGCAGTAGTTAAATGTCTGATTTAGATAGGATATACCATCCAAGATAGTTGGGTTACTGAAATAGGTGCTCTCAACGATGTCATATCGGCAGTTAGAAAATGTTACTTCCTAACCTAGCCTATGGTAATAGATTACGGTATCTTTCGGGAGATTGCCTCCCTTTCTTCCGGACTCCGTATTGTAACCCATACATGCTTGAAATCCAGAACAAAGCTTTTCAAGTTATTAAAATACATCAGCCCAGAAACCCCAATCAACGAAAGCGAAAAGGAAGAAAAGGTAGGGTGTTGTATTATACAGCAAATGGTTACTAAATAAGAAACTCCAGACACTTTAATCGCTATCACTTCCATAGTCAGCGGCTAGAGCCAATCCAGTAGGAGCATTTGATGTCTTCATTGTGACCTTTGGCGGCCCGCTTGATCCCCTGTTTAAACCCCGCAACGCCTCCAAAGTTTGACTAGAAAATATGCCCACTTGCTCCTTTTCTTGCTCATTTGCTGCTTCATCACCAACACTGTTGCCCCCAGCCGCCTGCTCTATCATCAACATATTGGTTTGCCCTTCCATCTCGCGTCCAGCTGGGTTAACAGCATTGGGCCCTCTAGCATACCAGATTTCCTCTGGAACCTCATATCCCCTCAACCCAAAACTGCCTTCAATTCTTCTCTTCTTTGAGGCATCCTTGTTCTTCCCCTCCAATTCGGCGACGAACTCCTCTGGGAGAGCTTGCCGAATGGCGGCAGCGGCTTGTTCTTCTATGCGTCGCTTCTCACGTGCTTGCGCCATAGGGTTGGGGTCTGTTGTGGCCCAGCGAACGTTCAGGATCTCATTATGGTCCAGCGACTGATGTGCCATTGCTTCCTTCGCAAATTGAGCGTTCGCTTCGTTGGAGTATGTGACGAATCCGACGCCGCGGGAGTTAAGCACTCGGACTAGGAATTTTAGTTAGCAATAGTGGTCTATGAGATAGGAGACATTGAAAGAAGAGAAAAAGCAAGTAATATCATGGGGGGTTATACTCCTCTCAATCTGTCCCCATTCTGCGAAATGCCTTGCAACAATCTCCTCTATCTCATCACTAACATGAATCCTACCAACATAAAGTGTATGGTTCTGCCTCATAAAGCTTCCCACGCCACCCATATCGTCCCTATAATCCGAGTGCTTGTCCCGGCCAAAGCAGTCCACGTTTGGATTGAACAGATCAGTGACGGTCGGTAATCGATGAAGATACTCGCAATCAGCACCCCTGGGGCATAATCCCCTCGCGAAGAACAGGCAAAAGTAACTTCCAGGGACTTTATCGGCCTTGGTGTATCCTGAGTCACGAGCGATGTTGCAGCGGCCCTCAGCATGACTCTTGGATATGTATTTGTCCTCGCGATCGCCACCAGACCATTTGTTGTACCAAATGTTGAACACCGTACCCGTTTGAGCAGGGATTTCGCCGCCTTTGAAGGCTGATGGGTCAACCTGTGGACGCGCTGGACGGCGCTTCTTTTTGCTCTTCTTTGGCTTTGCTAGAGCTGTTTGGCCTGTTGTGTCTTCGGTGGTGGTATTTCCCATGGCAGAATCGGGATTGGTTTCCGTGGGAGGCGCATCGGGGGCGGGCTCTCGCATTTCTTCTGTTGTTGGATCCGGAGACTGGGTGGGTGATTCGGCCATTGGGAGTCGTGTTTATACCTTAAAGAAATGACGGCGACCTTAGATGTTGTGAGTTGAATTGAAGCTACCGTATGGTCAATTTGAGTGTTGATGTGCTGGGCAAGCAAGGAAGGCGGCTCCAGAAACTGACCCCCTGTCCACAAGTTGGCTTCTTGCCAAGAACTCGAAAAAGCATGTCTCACGTGATGATAGAATTTCAGATCTCTTTTCTCGAGGGATGCCTTACCGGCAGGCTAGGAAGCCCTCTTTGCCAATAATCACAACAAGAACCTCCTCCATCCCTACAAACACATCCGGACAATACACCCATACACTCACATTCCTCCTATTCTTTAGGCCGCCTTCCCCCCCTCCGCTAGCCGGCACAGAGGCACATCTTCCTCCATCCCCTTCACCAGACAATGTCGGCAAATGAAGACAGAAAACGCAAGAAGCCCCGGGAAAAAGAATCTCAGACCAATTCACCCAAACGACACAAAAGCGAACCTGCCTCCCCTTCCTCTGGGAATACAAGGTCTGAAGTAGACCCGTCCAAAAATCCCTACCTCGCGCACCTATACCCTGCGGAAGAGGATTGGGAACCCTTGGCCGAATTCAAGCGACACAACACGACAGCTAAGATGGCGAACATCGCGGAGGAGGGTCCTTCCAACCCGTTTAGCGGGAACGAATTGAGCGATCGCTACTTCAATATTTTGAAGGGAAGAAGACAACTACCCGTCGCCCCACAGAGGTGAGCCGACCCTTGTTCACTTCTTTTCTGCTTTGGAGATTACTTGTATTAACAAAATTACTTCTACCGCGCAGAGATGAGTTTCTGAACATGTTTCATAAGTCCCAGATTATGGTTTTAGTCGGAGAGACTGGTTCAGGAAAGACCACCCAGATCCCCCAGTATGTTCTATTCGACGATCTTCCTCACTTAAACGGCTATAAGCAAGTAGCATGCACCCAACCTCGTCGAGTAGCTGCCATGTCGGTGGCGAAACGTGTTGCCGATGAGATGGATGTCGAGCTAGGCAAGGAAGTCGGTTATAGCATTCGTTTTGAGGATAAAACCAGTTCCAACACTATCCTCAAGTACATGACAGACGGTATGTTACTTCGGGAAGCCATGCATGACCACCTTCTTGAACGCTACTCCTGCATTATTCTTGATGAAGCGCACGAGAGGACTCTAGCAACAGATATTCTTATGGGACTACTTAAGAATGTTGCAGAAGAACGACCGGATTTAAAGATCATTATCATGTCTGCTACTCTCGACGCTCAGAAGTTTCAACATTATTTCAATGACGCTCCGTTGTTGGCGGTCCCTGGTCGCACCCACCCTGTCGAAATTTACTACACTCCGGAACCTGAGCGGGACTACCTGGAGGCTGCCATCCGTACTGTTCTCCAGATCCACGCAACTGAACCGGAGGGTGATATTCTTCTTTTCCTCACGGGTGAAGAGGAGATCGAGGATGCTTGTCGGAAGATCAATGCCGAGGTCGATCTCCTTATAAGAGAGGCAGACGTTGGGCCTTTGAAGCCTTATGCTCTTTATGGCACTCTCCCCCCCCAACAGCAGCAAAGGATTTTCGAACCTGCCCCACCTCCATTCAAGCCTGGTGGGCCGCCCGGACGCAAGGTTGTTGTATCGACAAATATTGCCGAAACCTCGTTGACCATTGACGGGATAGTGTACGTTGTGGACCCAGGATTCAGTAAGCAAAAGGTCTACAACCCACGTATTCGCGTTGAGTCCCTACTTGTTTCACCTATCTCTAAGGCTTCTGCGCAGCAACGTGCCGGTCGTGCTGGTAGAACTCGGCCTGGTAAATGTTTCAGACTTTACACCGAGTCCGCATTCAAAAAGGAGCTCATTGAGCAAACGTATCCCGAGATACTGCGTAGCAATCTCGCAAATACCGTATTGGAGCTGAAAAAACTCGGCATCGATGACCTGGTCCACTTCGACTTCATGGATCCCCCTGCACCAGAAACTATGATGAGAGCCTTGGAAGAGCTGAACTACCTCGCCTGTCTCGATGATGATGGAAACCTTACTGCCCTCGGCAAACTCGCAGCAGAATTCCCCCTAGACCCCGCCCTGGCTGTAATGCTCATCAGCTCTCCGGAGTTCTTCTGTTCGAACGAGATACTCTCCTTGACCGCCCTCCTATCAGTCCCACAACTCTTCGTCCGTCCCCCAAATAACCGCCAACGCGCCGACGAGATGAAGAAGCTATTCGCACACGAGGATGGGGACCACCTCACGATGCTAAACGTCTATCACGCCTTCAAGGGGGAGGTCAACCAACCAGCCTGGTGCCGCGAGCACTTCCTCAGCTATAGAGCCCTGCAGAACGCAGATAACGTGCGCGCTCAACTACAGCGCATAATGGAAAGATTGGAAATCCGGCTGGTCAGCACGGAGTTTTCCGAGAAGTCTTATTACGAGAACATCCGCAAAGCTCTGGTGTCCGGCTTCTTCATGCAGGTTGCCATGAAGAACCCTACCGGGAAGGCGTACACCACGGTCAAAGACAATCAGGTACTTTCTAATCCTCTCCCCCCACATTTTCGCAATTCCTCCTAGATACAAAGGCTAACCTACAGCAAGCAACAGGACGTGTTGATCCACCCTAGTACAGCCCTGGAAAAAGAATCCACATGGGTCGTCTACAATGAATTCGTTCTCACAACAAAGAGCTTTATCCGCACGGTTACCCATATTCGTCCTGAGTGGCTGCTGGATATTGCGCCGGGCTACTATGATGTCGGGTCCTTTGCCAAGGGTCCCGTTAGGACTGAGCTAGAGAGAACGATGGAGAGGGTTCGGAAGAAGAATGCCTTGAGGAGGAGATAGACTTATTCATACTGTTTTCTTGCTTTTCTCTCTCTTTACCCCTTCCTACATAATGTTTCTCCTTTTGCGAAAATGTCTTATCATGTTCCTATTGCCGGTATTCTTCTCCTCCCACTTTGCTTATTACAACGTGGACATTATCCCTTGGAGCGGCTGGTGGCTAGAGTATTCGCAGTTTTTTTCCGCGCAGTATTTTACAGTAACTTGGTCGTTTATCGGGCGATCATACAATGTCACTCGGTGGACATTTCCTGTAGAGTTCAGGCTCTTTTTGCGAAATAAAGGACTATTTGTGTTATCTGGTGTTTATAATGGGATATCAGTGCTTTGGGGGTTGCTATAGAAATGCTATCTTGGGCAGGCCGCCTCACGGAGTATATGTACTAGTACATTACCGGTATTACAGAGGAGTGCAATCAAATCATGTCACCACAAGCGAGATTTGTATAGAATGAAGTGAAAGGTTTTATCGCCAACAAACAATTTTGCAATCCGAGGAAACCCCATTAAAAACTCCAGTGGAATAAATATGAAGAGAACCTTATTGTCTTAATCCGCACTAGACTAACATGATCACGAAACTAGGCGACAAGTGTGGAGGCGGTGGCAGATTCACTGAAGGAAGGAAGGAGAGAACCCTCGTTAGTGCTCAGATTCCAGGCAGCAGGGTAAGGAGAAGGAATGTAGAGGGGAAACATACTATTTCCAAGTAGGAGGCAAAACACCAACGGTCTTGTAGTAACGAGACAAGCGGTGAATCCTAGACTCAATGAGAATGAGGCGGAACTTGCTATCCTTGTCTTTGCGGTTGCGCTCAAGGTGCTTTCTCACGGAGACAGCCTGTTTTTGTTTTTGTTTTAGAATCAATAGGGAGGAGAGAGAGGAAATGGTAGGAGGGAAGATATATAAAAAAAACCTTCTTGATAAGCATGTAGAGATCTTCCGGAATCTCTGGTGCGAGGCCTTCTCTCTGTCAGTCCATGAACCAAGCAGAGGCTTTGCCTTTTTATTTTCTTTCTCCTACTCCTTCACTTCCAGCCGGTCGAAGGAGTACAGAATTGATCGACCGACCGACTCTCCGCGAGTAAAGGAATTGATTTCATGTAAGGAACATACCATGAGCTTTCAATATACGGAGAATCTTGTTGCCTGTATCAAACACTACCATCAGCACCATCTTATAATTTCTTCATCGATCCCCCCATCCTCCGAATGCTGGAATAAACGTACCAGTAACAACCTTAACCTGCGCAATCCCATGCGAGTCCCTAAGGACAACACCAATCTGGGAAGGAGTAGCACCCTTCTTAGCCAACTTGCAGATCTGCTCCTCGACTTGCTCGGAGGTGGTCTTGAGCCAGGTAGGGCGAGTGCGGGAGTAAGGGATAGCGCTCGCGGAGATACCCTTTCCGTTGGAGTGAAGGCGACCCATTTTTTGCTGAGTTTGTTTGTTTTACTTGCCGATTTGACGGTTAATTGACGTTGAGTGGTTTTCTTTTCTCCTTGTTGGTCGGTTGGTTAGTGATGAGGGGGAAGTTCCTTCAGGTTCGAATTTAGCTAATGTTCGTGTGAGGTGTGTGTGAGGTTCGAGAAGGGTTGTGCCCTATGCCAAGAGATTCGGGCGTCACATTTTTTTAATTTTTACAAGCCAGGATTGACAGGATATCGGTACCTGTGCGAAAATAAAATAACGCGTCTTCCTTTTTCTTCCATGCAACCACTCAATCGACATTCGTCACGTTCCGATATCAAAAACTTCAATAAACATCACATCCAAACTATGGTACAGGAAAATAGATATGTGGTCTATACTCCTAATCCCGTGCGTAAGAATCAAACCCTTCATGATATTTTCTTCCCCCCCCCACCTCCCCCCACGAATCTGAATGATGATCCAACACATTACTTTTTCTGGTACCTCTTTATCGAGCCTGGCTTCGGCCAGTCGATGATAGTTACGGACTTCTGACAGTGCTTTGCTCTCTCCACACTCTTCGCCTCGTCTGGATGTATTCTCGGCTAACGCTAGTTCTATAGGATAACTCTAGTTTGGCAGATTGCACGTGATGGCTGTGAGAAGCTCTTGGGATTTGGATATCTCGTAGAATATTAAGCGACTTTTAAAATAAACGGGGCCTGAGTTATTATACCTGACTAAAGAAGTGGGTGATGATTATTCCCACAAAATTAGGTACCTTCAGAGGCATTGGTTATACCATAACCAGATCACATACATTTTCCACTTCCGAATACTTAAAAAGGTGGCCGAGAACAAGGTTTTTTAAGCGTATCAGATCACATTACGAATTTGCTCCTTTTCGATAATTTAGTGAATTGAACATCGGAGGTTGCTCCATGAACGCGGATTAACCGTTCAAGTAGAAGTACATATATGAAACCCTTGTTCCTCCTCCACCCATCCTCTATCATACAAGCGCCCGCCCATAAAAAGAAGAAGAAAAGCACCCCCAATAGACTAGCATTGTCGAAGAGAAAAAGATGAATCATTACCATCGAAAAGCCCCCCATCAGACCTCACTCGCTCTAGCAACTGCGGCTTACTATAGGCTCCCATTACCCCCTTCAACCTTGACCTTCGCCTTTTCTTCCAGTTCCTTATGCTGCTCTTCTAAGAACTTGGCCAGTACCAGCAACGGGTCCTTGGGCTGTACTCTTGCTAGCATCTTCATACCCTCGAGTAGTGCTGGCGTAACATTATCATTTAGATATCGCCTTGCTGGTGCGCCTCCGGGAGGGATCTGGTTTACTGGGAGCGGGGTGGGCGACGGTTGCTTCTGAGTACCACCAGAAATTGGAGTAGGTATCGATATAGGCGCGGGCTGATCATGTCTGGGCTGTTGCAGAACTTGTGACATTGACGTAGAGTGTCCATGGGACTGGTGGGTGCCCGGGGGAGAGGCCCTGGGCTGGGTAGACCCATGCGGCGACTGAACAGGATGTACGGGGGACTGGCTTGGACGGGGGAGAGTAGGATAATAGCCCTTTAAAAATATTAGCTTTACTAAGTAACCCCATAATATTCCGGACGATTCTCCAAACCTGAGGTTGAGTGGGCGACTGCGCCGGATACTGTGGTTGAGTAGGCGACTGGGCTTGGTATTGATTAGGCTGGAATTGATATGGGAGTTGCATTTTTGACTGTTGGGGAGACTGAGACGGGTATTGTGAACCCATCGGACTGGTTCTATGGTGTTGTTGAGGGTGGTGAAGCTGTTGTGTTGGAGAATGGGGTTGACGAAATTGGTCCGTTGCCACGGGGGACTGGGAGTGGTGGGAACGTTGAGATGATGGGCGATATTCCCCGACGGGAGAAACCCGAGGAAGCGCCGGAGGCTGGGAAGATTGGTAGGATGGGTATACTGGCGGAAGAGTGGGATGCGGAGGTGGGGAGGATCGATGGTAGAATGGCTGCTGATATGAAAAATGAGGAGCGGTTGGCGTCGGAGGTGGTAAATGAGGTGGTGGAGGGGATGTGTTTGTTGTTGCAGGCTGCTGCTGCTGTAGCGGTGTCGGTGTGGAGGAAGTGAGGGAAGTCATAGATAGATCGGCGCGAGAGCGGTGAATGGGCACGGTGCCCTGCGGCTGCTGTTGCTGGGACTCCATGGTCACAGGGGGGGAGGGGTGTAGGGAGTGGAGCCTGGAAAGGGTTATGCTAATCTAGAGAAGGGTTGAAACCTCCACCAGATTGGAAATATGGTGACCTTGGATGGGATAGTTTGTATGGTCAGGTGTTGCGATTAGTTTTGTATCAGACTACCAATTTCTCGTGGAAATCGTGTATCTGTTTACCTCCGCAGGTCCCACGAACTCTAGTCGAACCGCCGATGGAATGACGCGCTGTGAGTTAACGCTTGTTGTTGTTTCGCTGGAGATGTGCCAAGACCTTTGAGTGCATTTAATTGACTTTGCTGGATGTCAGACTACAATGATATAACTGAATGTACGTACTCGTACGTACGGTACGTAGCTCTGAGCAGATTATTCGTTAGAATTCAAGCTCAGATTTATCACTGCAATTGGTGTGAATCCCGTAACAAACAAACTTTTGGATATAATACGCCATGCCGGTATACAAGTACTGACATAGCTTCACACGAATTGCAGGCATTTATATATTACAGTAGATACAGCACCCTTCGTAAAAAACTCGATTGAATGAATCGAATCAAGTCTGCGATTCTAATCCACCCTTGGCCTCTATCGGCGCTCTATCTATCTTCGCACTCTTGTGCCTCCTCTTTCGCTTCTTCTTTTCTTCATTGTCCGCCCGGTTCATGGACTCTCCGCTCCCAGCAGGTTTGCTGGCTTCAGACTTTGGCGTACTGACTTTGGGCTTCGGTGCGTCAGCGGACTTTAGTGTAACAGGCTTCCGCGTAGCTTTCTTCTTCACACTCAAAGGATTGGGTCCTTTAGGACCCTTCCTCTTCTTTTTTTTCTTTTCCTGTTCTTCGTCTCCCCCTCCACCCCCTACCTCATCATCTCCCTCTCCCTCTCCCTCCTTCTCTGATAACCTCTTTCTCTTAGCACTAGCCTTAAGCCTCGTATCTATAATACCGGCTCTAAACTTCTCCCTCTCTCCTCGCTCCCTCTTCATCGCGGAAATCGGTGCCATAGGTTCCATAATCATAACCGAACGATTAATGTAGATTAACGGCACCCCCGGGATAGCCCTCAGCATTGCTCTAATGTCTCCCCCTTGAGTACCAACGCAATATCGATGCTTGTTCTCACCATCGTGGATGATGACTGCTTCCAGGCACTCTTTTTCCGAGAGGGGCTGTTCCAATTCATGGTGATTGCAGCGACGGCGCTCAAAGCGCTTTGCAAGGTCTATGACTTGATCTTTCCTAGGAAACTCGCTCTCGGAGAGGGCGTATAGGTGGCGGATGGAGCATTGGGTTATCACTTTCCAACCAGTTAGTGGGGTCTTCAGTGTAAAAAGGGTTTGCAGGAATACATACTGGGTTTTACTTGGCCTTGGAGCGTTCGCTCGAGACCACCGACAAGGTCCATTTTAAATCTATCAGAATCCTTCACTATTTCGGCGTCCACTACAAACGTTAGCATGGAATTGTAAACGTATCACTACTAGATACTCAAGCTCTTACTTAGGATTTGATATGGCTCCCGGAAACCAAAGGAAATGTTGTATTGCGACATTAGCTTTCGATAGGCTTTTGAGCGTTTTCCTCTCATGATAGCGACTTATGTATCCCGGGTAGAGCGATGGCTATCTTTGGCGCTGTATGAATTAACTGATTGGAGCTGTCTGAATCGATGGTATGTGGCGGTTTGGTTGGTTCAAGGTTTGAAGGGAAATCGCAAAAAGAGCCTCAAGATCGACTTTTCACTCACAAACATTCCCCACGACCGACAGTCACCTCTACAAACCCTAGCTGCTACTAAATTTACTGTGACTAAAGCTACCCTCAAAACATGTGTTCGTTGGCAACAAGACATCTAAACTTAATTTCCGCTTAGCTCGTTCCACCCCTTCCCCCGTTTTATTATTCAAACACCCCCCAGGAATCACAACAAACAACAGCAATATCGAGCAATGCCCCCCTCAACTCCAAACCCTCGAAAGAGAGGAGCGGCTACAATGCCAATTTCTGGGCACGAACGAAAACGAGCCAAACTTCACGATGCTCGAACCATTGCCGTCCAAAGCGTCGAAAAAGCGTTAAAGACAGGCGAACTAGATGTCCCCGCGTTTATCAAATCCCGAGAATTTGAAATTGAAGCGTTACAAAATGCCATGAAAGCATCTAAGGAATCTAGCAACAAGCGTGCATTCCAAATCGTTCCCCGAGACATGCGACGTCGAACGGCGAGTCATAATGTCAAGCGTGTGCCCAAGCGTCTGCGGCCCAGGGCCACCAGGGAAATGCAAAGCGACAACACTCCTACAGTTTCTGCCCGCCGAAGAAAGCCCTCTGGATCGCTAAGGCTCCGGAAAGAGACGGCTCGGAAGCTACAAACTATGGCGAAGAAGAAGGATATCACCGCGAAGATCTTGGCGAAGATCTCTGGTAGCAGGAGGACGGAAAATGTTTTACGGCAGCCTCCGAGGGCGCAGACTAAGTTCCGGAAGAGACAAAGGCATAAAACGTGGCTTCCGACTCACGTCTGGCATGCGAAAAGGGCAAAGATGATCATTCGGTGGAGGTTTGCCGTTGCAGAGACACCAACGGATAAGAGCCACAGAGTTGCACATAGAGCCAGTGGAATGAGGGGATGCATTGCTTGGGATGAGAGTTACTTTTCAACCATCATGCTACGAGGGAAGGAACGGGACGTCAAGGAAGTAATGAAAGCTTTGTGTCCTAAAGATGGAAATCCTATGAGCAAGAAGGTTGTTGCAGGGACTAGAGCCTCCGATATATTTGCTTACAGAGCTGGTAGATATCCATTGGACTTGATCGCCCCGATTAAAGTCATTTGGTGCGTTCCGGAAGACCCAGAAGCTCCCCTGGAAGAGCGTATAAGGAAACTACTTATTAGAGTTCATCCATCCGCCTTCTTAGAGCTATGGAAGGAGCTTCTTCCAACTGCGAAACCTTTCAAGGTCACCGTAGAAGATCTCCGATTTGAGATTGGAAGCATTGAAATTACCGGCCCAGACGCTACGGATTCTCTCCTGGCGGTCCTCAATCCAACCGATGCCACGGATGAGGATTCTCCTTCGGGAATATGGAAGAATCTGAGAGGGCTTACAAACCCCTCCTCTCTTCCATTAGGTGCTTGTCTGTCTTTCGATGTGTCTGATCCAAGGCTTCGAGACCCCCCTCGTCTACCGGAAGATAGACGGAGGTTGGAAGAAATACAGGAAACAATTTTCAAAGTTACTTCCACTTGGTCAATCGACAGAACACAGCCCCCATCATCTTTATTTTCAAGGGAAGCCAGAGCAGCCGCCGTCAAGTTACAATCGTCACAAAAGAAGATAAACAAGCGAAAAGGGGAAGCCGTTCCGGGAGAACATCCACCGCCTCTCCCTACGGATCCTAAGATTCCGATTATACTCTTGGCTACCCGCCGCCTATCTTCCGAGAAAGGAGTTTCAGGAGCTATTGGATCTTGGACAATTTTATTACCATGGAAATGGGTGCAGCCGGTGTGGTACGGTATTGTGCACTCTGGTTCGAACGTCAAGTTTGGCGGTTTGGATGAATTGCGGCAGATCAACTATGAAAACTCTAACAGGCACTTTCCGGACGATTTCCCTGGAACAAAGGCCGGGATAGCGGAGGAGCTTATGAAGGGGGTGGAAAGGAAAGAGTGGTGGGATAAGCGGCCAAAGGGGAAGAGGGTAGAGTGGGGCAGTGTGAAGGTTGGAAATAAGAGGGGAGAGGTTGGGGATGGTTTTGTGTGCGATTGGGCATACTTGCTGAGGGGGGAGGAGGTTGATATTACTCAGAGTGATGACTCGATGGAGTTGTCTACGGATGCTGCCGAGTCCGCAAAAAGTATAGCCCCCACTAGAACTGCAGCGTTCGTGGGTGCGACAGAGTCCACGGGGGATACAATGCCTATACCCGTCACTGGGCCAGAGGTTTCGATAGAAAGCTCAAAATACTCAGAAAACGCAATGTGTTCGATGGATATCGATAAGCCTCCTCCAAACCTACCAGTGATATCTTCCAGTATCCCAACCTCAACCCTATCCAAGGACATCCCTATAGCAACCACCACCGCCCCCTCGGAGCAATTCCAACAACCACATCCATGGGTCATCCCATCCAGCATGGTCCGCTACGTCCTCGCGGCCCCCAATTCACCACTACCAAAACCCCTAGCCACCCTTCACCCCATGATCCTCTCAGCGGGTGTTTTCTCGATAAAGCTTGTCTTCCTACAGCGCAGCACGCCCACGCCTCGAGCCCGCATATACTCACTTCCCACCAATAGCCCTGCTTTAAAGGCAAAGTGGAAAGCGGTAATGTCTCAAAAATCACAGGGAAAACGTCCTGGAAAGGCAACCGAACTTCCCGACGTGCCTGGAGAGGAAGACCTGATTGGGTTTGTAACAACAGGGGATTTCAACCTTAAGGAAGGGAGGGGGACAGGTGTCGGAGCGCTTTCGTGGCAGAAAGTGTTTGGTAGAGGGAAGAAAGTGGGTGAGATGGTTGGGAAGGCTTGTATTGCTAGAGACGTGGGAAGTGGCATTGGGAGGTTGGCTTATTGGGAAGTTATTGACTAGCTGGGCTTTATTGTAGTGAGCTAGTGGGGTGCTACCAGGGATACGTGGGGTAATCTTTTGTATTTTTACGCTACTAGAGAGTACTGTACGGTACAGTACCAGTATTGCGATGTCGGTTAGAATGGTATAAAAAGCACGCCACAATACTTGTACTTGGGGGAGGGGTAAAGTAGTGAGAAATCCCACTCGATACCAGCGAATCTCGGACCCTCCCTAAGGTGTATTTATTGGTATTTTTTTGCTTCAAAGGCCCAGCTGGTAGAGAAATGAAACTTAACTGAAAACCGATTTCTTATAGTGCCAAGCAAGGTAATAAACACCATTAACACAGCTTAGAAGATGCCTGCCTAGGCATTTTCCTAAACAAGAGATCTTTTGTTCAATTTTGAAGCAGTGAGTTTCCATCTTGTTTTTATTATTATGTAAAAGGATCACCGCCAGCCCAGGCATACGGACTCCAACAGCAGTGGGTGAAACGTTGCGTATTTGCTATGACAGGATAAAAAAAACTTGGGATGGCATTCTGTACTCGAGTACGGTACTGTAGGGAGGGTCCGTGATTCGCTGGTATTGAATAGGTTTTCTCCTCCAATACTTTACCCCTACCCCAAGCACGCTATGGCAGCTGGAAATGTACCGCACAAATACGGTAATACTCGAGTAATATAATCTTGGCAAGGTTCGCAAAACCCTTCAAACGCGTCTTCCACCCAAACCACCCTCGGTGGCTCAAATATAGGGAAGAACGCCCCGCCCCGCCCCCTCCACCGTGCCGCCACCATAGCTCGCTATGAGGTTCAAGATCGAGTATGTTATTTTATAACTCCAAATTGGAGAAAGAGCGGGAGTTAATGTCAAGCTATTTAGTGAGCTGGAAGTGCTCTTTCCTTACCCAAGGATTTATCCTGGTGAGTGGCGGTTCCTTTGTCGAGCTTGTGAGGGAGCGATTGCTAATGTTGGCCGCTGGCTAGAGCAATATGCGTATGTCTATTCGAATCTTTGAGTCTTCGGGCCTCCGTATTCAGACTAACTTTGCTACCAATGAAGCTACATGGCAGATCTAAAGAGTAATTGCTTCTCCCTCCTCCTCTAGCTTCCACAAGGTGCATAAGTGCTAATAATCTTTACAGGAACCCTAGACGCCGGTGGCCACTGCGTCCTCGAGATGCCTTCAGGGACCGGCAAAACTGTCTCCCTACTCTCCCTAATCGTAGCCTACCAGCAATCGTTCCCCGAACCCAGGAAGCTAATTTACTGCTCCCGTACCATGTCCGAGATTGAGAAGGCGCTGGCGGAATTGAAAGCGCTCATGGCATACCGGAGTAAAGAGCTCGGGTATGTGGAGGAGTTTCGCGGGTTGGGGCTGACGAGTCGGAAGAATCTTTGCCTGCATCCGAGTGTGAGAAGGGAGAGGAATGGCAACGTGGTTGATGCTAGGTGTAGGAGTCTTACGGCAGGGTTCGTCAAGGAGAAGAAGGCGAGGGGGGAGGAAGTTGAAGTTTGTGTATTTCACGATGTGGGTATTTGTTGTTCCCGTGGTTGGTGGCGATGGTAGGGTGGTGGCTCTGGCTGGGTGCTGACTTTGGTAGAATCTGGACGCACTCGAACCGCACAACTTGATTCCGCCTGGGGTTTATACGCTCGATGGGATGTTGAAGTATGGGGAGAAGCATACGCAGTGTCCTTACTTTACCGCTCGAAGAATGGTTTGGTGGTCTGTTGAGCGGGATTGGCCGAGCTCTGTGCTAACAGACTGCCTTAGATGCCGTTTTGCAATGTCATAATCTACTCATACCATTACCTGTTAGATCCCAAGATTGCCGAGAGGGTTTCTAAGGAGCTCTCTAAAGATTGCATAGTTGTCTTTGACGAGGCGCATAATATTGGTTGGTTTTCGTCCTTGAGTTTCACGGGTGACTTGAGTTAATTATCTGCCCGGGATTGTGATAGACAACGTGTGCATCGAATCTCTTAGCATTGACTTGACGGATGACTCGCTCCGTCGAGCGGCTAGAGGTGCACAGAACCTTGAAAAGAAGATCAGCGAGATGAAGGCAACGGATGCGGAGAAGCTACAAAACGAGTATAAGAAACTTGTTGAAGGCTTGCGGGACGTTGATGGGGGGACCGAAGAAGATTCTTTCATGGCTAATCCAGGTAAGGTTACTGTATTTATGCTAGCGAGATTGGAGATTGACTTTTACAAGTATTACCTAAGGATTTGTTGAAGGAGGCGGTACCTGGGAATATCAGAAGAGCTGAGCACTTCCTGGCATTTTTGAAACGGTTTGTTGAGTATCTCAAGGTATTTGCGCCTTCCGTCTGGGCAGACATATGAGGGTTGACTGTGTGAAGACAAGAATGAAGGTGTTACATGTCATTTCAGAAACACCCTCTTCATTTCTTCAGCACTTGAAGGACTTGACTTTTATCGAGAAGAAGCCATTGAGGTTTGTAATAGCTTTCGGGAGAAGATAAGTTGGTCTGACAAGATTATAGGTTCTGTGCTGAACGCTTAACCTCGCTTGTCCGAACCTTAGAGTTAGCGAACATTGAGGACTACAAGTCGCTACAAGAGGTGGCGATGTTTGCAACCTTGGTTGCGACATACGAGAAAGGGTTTTTGCTTATTCTTGAGCCTTTTGAGTCCGAGACAGCTACTGTGCCGAATCCAATTCTCCACTTTACTTGTTTAGATGCTTCTATCGCTATCAAGCCAGTTTTCGAGAGGTTCTCTTCAGTTGTCATCACTTCGGGAACCATTTCTCCACTAGAGATGTATCCCAAGATGTTACAGTTCAACACGGTCGTACAAGAGTCGTATTCAATGACACTTGCACGAAGAAGTTTCTTGCCAATGATCGTCACTAGGGGTAGTGACCAAGTAGCGGTTAGTACACGCTTCGAGATCAGAAATGATCCTAGTGTCGTCCGAAATTACGGGAGTCTCTTGGTCGAATTCTCTAAGATTACGCCTGATGGGATGGTTGTGTTCTTTCCTAGTTATCTATACATGGAGAGCATTATTAGTATGTGGCAAGGGATGGTAGGTTTTCTTGGTCCCAGTATAATACGTGCTTGGACTGATTGCTTGCAGGGAATTCTGGACGAAGTCTGGAAATACAAGTTGATCCTTGTAGAAACCCCCGACAGTCAAGAAACCAGTCTAGCACTAGAAACCTACCGAACCGCTTGCTGTAATGGAAGAGGCGCAGTCATGCTCTGTGTCGCTCGTGGCAAAGTCTCGGAAGGAATAGATTTCGACCACCATTACGGTCGAACCGTGCTCTGTATAGGTAAGTCTTCCAACTCACTGGCGCTCACCACTAACAATTATGTACACAGGAGTCCCCTTCCAATACACCCAATCCCGGATCCTAAAAGCCCGCCTCGAATTCCTTCGCGAAAACTACCGTATCCGAGAAAATGACTTCCTCTCTTTCGATGCGATGCGCCACGCAGCACAATGCCTGGGTCGTGTTCTCCGTGGGAAGGATGATTACGGGATAATGGTACTCGCTGACCGCCGGTTCGGAAAGAAGCGAAATCAATTGCCTAAGTGGATCAACCAAGCCCTCCTGGAGTCAGACGTCAACTTGTCGACAGATATGGCAGTCGCCATCGCAAAAAAGTTTCTTCGGACTATGGCGCAGCCGTTCGCGCCGAAGGATCAGGAGGGCATATCGACGTGGAGTTTAGCGGATTTGAAGGAACATCAGAGGAAGGGGGGCGAGTTGCAGGAGGTTGGGGAGGAGGGGGAGGAGGATGTGGTTATGACGAATGCGGCAGCGTGATGTATTTTTATGGCACGGTAGAGGCCGATCTCTAGAGCCGTGATATGGTACGACGGTAAGTTAAATTATAATAGGTGGGTGATATGACGTGATTGGGTGGGTTTTCTTCTTCTCTTTGCTATGGGGGATTCTTTGATGTGGTAGATATTTAGTGATTTTTTATTTTTCTTAACATCTACCGCTACAATGCGGTACATTGTTCATAAACGAAACCATTAAAAATACGAACAAGAGGAATTTTGATAATGAATCCCCCATCATTCCCCCCACCCAAAGGAACGAGACGTGAAAAGAACTAAATTACAATCTCCCAATTGTCCTCCTTCTCTATTGCCGAAAGAAACAACAATCTACTCATCATCGTCCTCCTCATCCTCATCCTCATCCATCCCCTCCGCAGCCTCAACTTCAAAATCCTCCTCAAGATCGACTCCGACATAACTATCACTCATCAAGAACAACTTGAGTTCATGCTTACCAGGATTCGGCACGGTATAGTCCAACCTGACATCCAGCCTCCTGCCAATCGTAACCCTTTTGATCGCCAAAAGGTTCTTACTACTCTCCTCGCCAACAACAATCCACCAATTCTCCATTTTGTTTTGGGGGTAGAAGGGCGCGTGCACAGTTGTATCCACCTCTGCTTTCTCGTCTTCCTCGTCGAGCTCGCGCTCGATTTTGACCTTGATGTAGGAGGGGGAACCAGTGACCACGGAGTCGGGGTCTTCGAGCTCGTAGGCGAGGTCGATATTGGGGTATTTTTCGTTGGTGAAGTGCGCGATTTTGCCGAGCTGGGATTCAGTGATGGAGGTTCGCTGGAGGAGGTGAGTACGGGTGGAGTCTTCGCCCATAGCATCCATGAAATCGAAGATTGTTTTGACGCTGTGGCACTTGTTAGCTTGGGTTTTATTATCGTTATTTGGGTCGGGGGGAATGAAACGTACCCGAGTTCGCTAGCAGCCTTGACACGCTCTGGCGTGAAAAAGGGGATTTGCATGAGTGCGCTGTCGCGATCCCACATTGCCTGAACACACATCTGGCTCATTTCCATAGCGCTCATAGCATTCAAGTGACCTTCTGAAGACAAAACGTCCACGCAAGCGCTTAAGAGGTTGAGGATTTTGCCCAACACTATAGCCTGGTCAGTTGCTAGGTCCGCGGGGAGCTGCATTCTGGAGAAGTGGGCTTGGAGAAGTACGAATGCCTTGAAGTGCGGGGATTCGTAGTTTGGCTGTGACATCTTTACTGGGACGTTGTCGTAGATGCGGCGTAGTACCCTGTCCTCATGTCTGCGGATTTGGATAGACTCGAATTCCGTGGCTGAGGTGACGATCTCTAGAATGCCCTTGAGCTTTGTCTTGCCCGTGAGTGAGAGCAGGAATGTCTGCATTGTGATGAAGGAGATGTTGTAGTACGCTGCGATCATGGCGGCGTTGAGGGGAGTGACGGTGTCGTCTTCTTCATCGACATCAACAATCTTGGCTTCGGCTAAATCCTTCAGGGTGTTTTCTACCATCTCGGAGAGGTGGGTACTGAGTCCTTCGTGGGAGGTATCTGTTAGGCTGTAATAGCTTGGGTTGGCAAGAAGTCTACGGTAAAAGTATGTATACGTTGACCAATCAACAGCATCCTGAGTTGACCCGATAGTCTTCGTGCTTATTTCCGTGACGAAAGCGTCGTGTAGATACGCTGGAAGATGACTTTCAATGGGGAGAGCTTCGTTCAAAAACTTTCGATAGTAGTCTTTCTTAACGGCAGTGGTCATCAGAACAGCTTTGCCAAATTTGTCCTCGCCTGGCCTCGAAGTCTTCCCAAGCATCTGAAGAACCTCACTGAGAGGGTAATCAATATAGCGATGTTCTCTCCCTTCAAAGAATTGAGTGCCCATGACAATCACCATATGAGCGGTGGTGCTTAGTTCCCAAGCAACGTCTCTGGAGGCCAAGAGGACCTTGAAAGCGCCGCCCTCAAACAGGCGCTCTACGATACGCTTGTCATTTTTGCTCAGTGCCTCGTGGTAATACCCAATCCCATGTGATAGACTCTCTGCAAGCGGCCTCTCCTGGATAATGTTTAGATGTGAGGAAATATCTTCCAAATTGGTATTCCGGAATTTGTCCTCATCGTCGTCGGCGACACAGTACGCTAGAATATCTAGCGCACTAGATCGGCATTGCTTTCGACTTGGGACAAAGACGATTACCGGTTTGTCTGGAGGTACTGAGGATATGGCTAAGTAAGCAGGTTTTGCCATGGCCATCATCATTGATGGGAAATGCGGAATGCCGTAGGACTGGATATGAATTTCCAATGGGGTAGGGCGTGAGCTAGGGCTGAAGTTGTAGATAGTGTGTTTGTCGGCTCCAATCCATTCTCCCAGGTCTCTAGCGTTCGATAATGAGACGCTGAGGGCAACGATCCTCATTGGGTTTTCCGTCTGCACAGCGATGTAGTGCATTCTAGATACAATAATCTCGTAAGTGAAGCCATTTTGCCCCCCCAGCATGTGAAGCTCATCGGCAATGAATAGCTCTACCGTTTGTACGTTCTTCCGTCGTTGCCACTGCCTTGAAAGCACATCCCATTGTGTTGGTGTAGCCAGGATCAGGTCACCTCTCTCGAGAAGCTTCAAATCCGTGCTTGTTTCCCCGGTTAACTTGACGATTTCCTTGCCGCCATCGATCTTGCTCAGTCTCGACTTCCAATCTGCGTACCTCTGGTCTACTAGTTCCTGGAAGGGGGCAATGTATACGGCCCTTCCGGGCTCTTCGTCCCTGGACCAATGCCGGAGAAGCGCAAACTCTGCGCAAACCGTTTTCCCGCTTCCAGTCGGAGCTCCAATAAATACATTATCGTCTGTATCAAATAGAGACTTGAAAACCTGAGTCTGTATCTTGTTAAACTGCCGCCATTCAGGGTAGAGATTAACAAATTCCGGCTTTTTCAAGGCCTCAACGGGTAAAGGCACAAGATCCAATAAGGGTGTGTGTGGTGGGAACTTCTCTGGAAGAATTAATTTCCTAAACGATACGGCTAGCTTAGTCTCTGAGTGCATCCATCTATCGGATACAACAGTGATAAAGTAATTAGGAGGCATTGGCTCTGTCATTGGCACCGTGAACTCAACTAGATGGTCGTTGTTCTCGCCTTCGGCGTATTGTTTGCGCAGAATAAATTGGTCGTGGAACAGTATCTCTTCGCCGTCGCAATCTTCAACCAAGATCCAGAATGTCTCTGCCGTGCCATGATATGCGTCGTCCCAAATGAAGTCAGGTGTGATAGTTAGTTCAACCTTGAGAAGGCTTCTGGTCACTGGTTGTACTTGAGCTTGAACATCCAACCTCGGAAACCTCTCTAATAAGCTGTGCGCTAACTTTCCCGCCCTTGCACTATTGAAAAGCTCCCCTAGATGAGGGGGATCCATAGTAAAGTATTTGGACCAAGTGAACTCAGCAGCACGCTCAGCCTTCGTTACAATGGGGCCGAGCTGATTCGCGGGGGCTGCAGTAAATTGCCGAAACGGGGTCATAGTTGGCCACATCCTTTTTTCGGCCATCTTACAAAGGTCAAGAGCAGTTTTCGTAACCGAGGCCCAACCACGCCTGAGACAGATCTCGAAGATAGCTCTCAGGATTCGGCCAGCCGATTGAGTGACGTAGACCATGTCAGCCATTAAAGCCAGCCCCTCCAGCTTTAACCTAGAGATATAAGCCTGAAGGAGAACATTAATTTTGGCTTGAGGCTCCTCAATGCCTTCCTTCACTGGAACCGGGACTCTGGCAAGAAGCTTGCTGAGCTCCAAACGTTCCTCCGGTCTCACTGGAATATACTTAAATTCCTCGCTCAGCGCAAATACTCTAAACAACTCGATCGTGGTTAATGCTGGTTGAAGGTGGATGTTATAAGTGAACATTGAATTGTGGGAGATATAGTAGTGACTTGCAATCCTTCCAAGTTCTGTAGACTGCAACTTGCCGGTTTTCTTGTCGTATTTGATCAGGTTGCACTTCTCTAGCACCGCAGCAGCCGAGTGAATTAGATCCACTCGTTTCTGTTCCAAGGCCTCGTCGTCCGCATAATCTGCCCCAACTGAATAGAGGGCTGGCGACCTTAGCATTCGCACATATAAATAAGTGTAACCGAGCCATTCCACAGCTTCATCTCGTGTCCTGACAGTTCCAAGCACAATTTCGGCATTTAAGTTATCCGCCAGCTTCCGCATGAACTGCGACTCAATGGGTAATTGCTGATTCAGCAGACTGAGGTAGTACTGCATCTCTGCTTGCGTCGTAATGATTATACCCTCACCATAGGTATCATATTGTGGTCGACCAGCTCTGCCAAGCATCTGTAACACATCTTGAGGACTTAATTCCACCCAACTTCCCTTCTCGGGGGAGTAGACCTGTGTGCCCTTGATGATGACTGTATGGGCGGGGAGATTGACACCCCAAGCAAGAGTAGCTGTGCAGACCAAAACCTGGATGGCCTTATCTGAGAATAGATCTTCAACAGTGCTCCTGTCTGCTCTACTCATTCCAGCATGGTGGATGGCAAATCCGTATGGCAGCAAGTCCTTTAGGTTGGGATCCGCAACCTGATCGGCTTCATGTTGTAAAATTTCCCTTGTGCCCGCGTCGCTTTTTAAGATCCGTTGGATCGTTTCTAGTTCGAGAGCCTTGTCCCTGATATACCTCGCTGTTTTCGCAGTCTCCTTACGGGAGTGGACAAAGATAAGCATTTGATTGTTTGCCGCCTGTTCAATCACCTTTGTGTAGCAGACATCGTTCATAGCTTGGAGTTGCTTAATAGCTTTCTTGTCTGTAACCCCAATAAATTCTTGTTTAAGGGGACAGGGTCGGAAGGTCGCGTCAAAGTGAAATAAACCTATTGTAAAAAACGGTCAATATTCAAGCCCAGACTGCATATGCGTATCAGTATTATGGTGAACGTACCTGTCTTCATGTCGACTCGTAAGAAATTTGCGACATCCCGATAATTAGGCAAAGTTGCAGAAAGCCCAATAAGTCTGACAGGCTCCTGCGTGGTCTGCGTTTTTCGGATAGTTCTGGACACTATCGACTCAAGGACGGGACCACGCTCATCGTGCAGGAGATGAATTTCATCAATGATAATCAACCTTACAAGGTTGGTGTAACTCAAATCAGTGGCTTTGCGAGTGATAACATCCCATTTTTCTGGCGTGGTAATAATAATTTGTGTTTCTACAATCTGTTGCTTTGTGAGCTGTCGATCACCAGTAAGCTCGGAGACTCTGATGCCATATGGAGCAAGTCGTTTGCCGAAATTTCCGACCTGCTCTTGGACGAGAGCTTTCAAAGGGGCAATGTAGACAATTTTGAAATCATCAAGCTTAATATTTCCAGTAACAGGATTGCGGTGCTTTCCAATCTCTCGAAGAATTGTTAGCATCGCAACATTTGTTTTTCCGGAACCAGTAGGAGCGCAAATAAGCAAATTGCCGTCATCCTCAAAAGCTGATGGATAACACCTTGTCTGAATTCTGTTTAGTTCCTTCGACTCAGAAAAGGGGGTCTTCGCCCAGTCGGGCAGATCAGAGATTGGTAATAATTTAGGTTCGTTGGGATCGAGTTTCCGCTTGGGAGCTGGGACGTGAATCTCTTCATACCCTTTGAAAGTTCTCTTGGTAGAGCCTTGAGGAAGTTTTACGCTAGCGTTCGTCATGAGATGATTCCCCTGCTCGAATATGAAGGTTTCGAGGTCGATTACTTTTCTTGGCTGGAGACCTCCGATAAGACCACCGGGCTTCTGCTCGGCCGTAGAGACTGAAGGGATAGCAGACGCTGGCACATCGATTTCCATCAGATCAACCTTTTCTTTACCCTTTCCCTCCTTCCCCTCTTCGGCCTCCCTTCCTCTTAGTTCATCCAAGATTCGCCTGTAGCCATCCTTCACCATCTGATTTTCGATCGCTATCCGCTCCTCCGAGGATTCACCAGCCCTAGCGAGCCGGGTGCACCAAACAATCTTAGGCTGGTTCTTCATGAGGAGCTTAACAAGTTCGAAGTGGTCCCATCCAAAGACCTCCATAAGATCGTTTTCAACATCACGCTGCGTCTTCTCCGGGTCTGAAAGAATTTCAAAGACAATAGTGGTCTTTGAGCTCGTAAGATGAGGGTCAGAGTATTTAGTGGATATTTGACGTTGTAGCCAGAAAGCATCAATATCATGTGCAGGAACAGCATACTCATCCACAATTGGCTTGCCTCTGTCCCCGGGCTTAGTTCGGCCCCCGCCAATCACCAATTCGTCCTCGCTTTCAGCTTCCTCCTCCTTCGGCTTATCTTCCATGTCCTCGTCCTCGTCCTCCTCATCTTCATCGGAATCATCTCCGTCTTTAACCTCAAACCCTGTTGCCTCGTCTTCGTCTTCGTCCTCGTTATCAAAAACAACAGCAACACCCTCTCGCTCGTCTAATTCCTCTGCACCAGCACCATCTCCTCGCCCATCCATCTGCTCATCTTCGTCGCCAGCGTTCCAATCATTAATCTTCTTGCTTAGGTTTATTAAGTCTGTAAATTTATCATTAGGCATTTTCTCTCCCAGAATATCGTCAATCCCTCGCTTTTTGTCCAAGTCCTTCTTCGAGTGGTCTTCATCCATCAGGATTTCTAATATTGCATCGGCGGCCGAGCGAACCACCGACTGAGAAACATCGCCGAGAACCGTAGAAACCAGAGTAAGAATGAGCGAGTAAGCCTCCCTCGTTTCAGCAGTGCGTGGATGGTATACGAGGCCGAGGACATCATCCGTAGCTGAAAGAATACTCCCTCCATGTGAGGTAGCAGCACTGCGCAGATTGTTGGTTAGTCTCGAAACGCGTTTCCCCTGTGAAGTGATCAAAGTCAGGACTGGAATTAGCACGTACTCTCGCTTCCGCTTCCGCTTCTCCTCCTTGCCATCTTCTAGCCCATCGATGTCTCTTTCTTTCAGCTGTTTCTTCTTTTTGATGTGCTTCTCCTTCGGCGCATTGTCACGTAACGCACGATCTCCCATCTGCTTAATGTCGACCTTTCCAGCCAACGATTCTGGGTCTCCGGTAGCCTCATCTGTGCGCCGGTGGGTAAATCGTTTATCTACCTGGAGGACCAGGTTAGACATGTTGGCATACTTATACTGAGATTGGTCCGCCATGGTTGCGATGGGGTAAGGGTAAGGCTTCTGGAAGTCTCGGGAGTGGTGAGGTGAGCTTCGGAGCAAAGTTTTAGGTGGAAGAGAACAAGAGAACGTGTAAGTGAGTTAGCGCAGGTATGGGGATTTAATGAAGCAGTAGAAAAGTATCAATGGTCCGAGGCCGCGGTTGGTTCGTCGTGGATGGGGTTTGAGTTGTTGCCTCACCGAGAGGATGCAGTGGCAATGAAGTGCAGGCAAGCAATCTACAGATCTGCCCTGCTGGTATGTATGCCAAATAAGCCCTAACCCTACATTCCAATGATTTATTCTTGACCTACTGGACATTGAACTTGGTATTCACGCTTTGCAAATATTTTAGTTAGTGCCACAGCTCATTATAGTTTTGCTTTCGCTGTGAAAGGTTAAATCGTGGATTTGGAATGTAATAACTTAGGTATTTATAATTGATGTGTAGTGAAGCCCAACTTGCAAGAAAATCACCCGGTGGTGTTCTAGCAGTCGAAACGAGCCTTAATGATCTTGCCAGGCGACGAGTACTAACCTCCAACACCGCTGAGAATGAAAAGGAAATAACACCGCAAGAAACAGTTAATACTACATTGACAAAAACAACCAGAACCGATACATAAGAAAGAGACTTGGTGGACGATTGTTCAGTGCCCCAATAACACGTATTACCAAGATTTTAAAAAACACTGATGTAATTACCAATCCTCTCCTTCTGGTTCTGAGCTATGCACTCAGCGATCCAGGTGATGTTTCTTATTTCCTGTAGCAGGTAGTATTAGCCGAGCCCACCAAGTGATAGAGTTGGGGAGTAGAGACGAACCTGCTCTCTCAATTTGACCCAAGAAAAGACAACGCCGTAGGTAAACTGCTGGGTAAAAGCCATCTTGGCAATATCCATCTCTTTCTGGTAGAACAAGTCCTCTAAACTTTTGGGGTGACCGCTGCCAGCGCCCTGTCCCATCCCTTGCTCAAAGAAAGACTTATATTCACTGACACCTTCAACTGCGGCTTTCACTCCCTCAACATCGTCTGCTTTGCTGAGCATGTAGCTACCCTCAGGATAAAGCTTTCCGAAGCTTGGATAAAGCTTTTTCCTATCTTGCTTACTCAGTTCGGTTCCAAAGGAATTAATGGTGATATTGATGGCTCTGCGATCAGCTTCAAAGCTCAGAACTTCGCTCATAAGTTCAGCTGTAGGGGTTCCGGCTAGGCCGGGTGTGGTTACGCAGAAATCGTGAAAATCTTCCAAGTAACTCTTATAGAGAGTATTGCGGATAATCTCGATGTTGAGCTCGTCTAGATCTGCACTCGATAAGGTGTTCTTGAAGTACGGCGCTAGGGGGGTCTCCACGAGGACGGAATTGTAGAGCTCTTCAACATTCGTGGCAACGCAAAGGACAGGCATGGTTTCGAAGACCCCAAGCGGATGACATCGTTCCAAAAGTTCTCGGGTGTCTCGTTCATGAAGAGTGCCTGTAATCAGCAACGCTACGTTATCGATCATGTATCCGTAGGTGAGAAAATCCATAAATTTTGCGAGCGTCCCAGTAGAGTTCGCGCGAATGTATCGGAACTCGGCGATCAGCTTTTCGTTGGCTTTGGCAGCAATAACGGAAGTCGACAGAGGCGATGGGACATTTGCGAGGTAATCGCCGTATGCTGGTGAAAGTTGAAGCTTCAAGTCTGGAGAATATTAGCGAAAAGCTCGAGTAGAAATTCACCATAAGGTTAGCTTGCCATCAAGAGTCTCGCATTGTGTGAGGTTCGCATAGTTTTGGCTAGTAAGTAGGCCATTACGGTAACCACGCACTACACCCTCTATATAACCATTATCGACATTGAAATAGAGGCCCTCCATTCTTCGCAAGAGCTTGATTGGGGGAGTCCTTAGTCTTTGGAATGTTGGAAAACCTCAATCTTTTGGAGTTGGTGAGGCGTGACCACGGCAAAGTTGGGCTTGTCTCTTTTCGCTTGACGTCTGCTATGTTACCCGGCTTTAGAGGTCAGAAATGAGAGAGGGCTTTGGGAGGGTTAGGGGGGCTTTTTTCATCCTATTATGGGATTGAGTAAGACTGGCGTCTCAGCCATCCTCTGCCCCGTCCAGCGCTTGCTGCTCGATCTCTCGCTCACCTGTCATCGTCGGTTTGCCCATTCTATATATTATCTGCGCTCCCCCCCCGAGCTGTTAGAGAGCTTGCCTAATAGATAATTTCACCATTCCTCCTCCATCTCCCCTCTTGTACATACATAACAGTACACAAGCACAACCGAGACAGCTTGTCCCTTGAGAGACAGCGAGACAACCGCCTACACCCCCACCATGGTCGCCTCCTTGATAGAAATCCAAAAGCAGAGTATGCTCTAACCCATAAAGTTTTCTGGGCCCCATAACTTACTTTCATTTTTCAATAGCCATTTTGGACGCAATCAAAGCTATACAGCCTCCGGATACGGTTTCTAAATCTCCAGTCTACTTATTTTCATAGAGAGCTTGAAAGAGCTAACCTTCATCCAATATATAGTGGAGATGTGTTGTTACCGACGAAATAAGTCACAAGTTGATCACAAATGTTATGGAAACACACCTTATTCTCGACGAGAGTATCTCAGGTTTGCCCTACTATGATTTACCGTATGTGGAAGTGTCGTTCGAAACTGACCATCTGGTGCTACGCAAATTAGATGTTTCCCTTATTGAGTCGAAGCGAATGCCTCAACCAATGGAGTGCGTTTATATCCTTACACCGCAGGAGCACATTGTCCGTTGTTTGATATCAGACTTTGCTCGCACTAAGCCTCGGTACACATGCGCACATTTGCTATGGACTTCAGGTTTGGTCTCCACTGCTTGGCGGACAATTTAATATTGGTTTCGTTGTGACTTATGCCGTGGCTCCAGAGCTTGATGATCGGTTTCGCGACATGATCTTGAAATCCCCTGCACGTGGTTTTATTGCTGGCGAAACTGTTCTGTCGATTGATTTCTTCCCCCGGGAGTCTCATCTCTACACATTCCGTGACCCGACATCATTTTACAACCTATACCATCCGGAATGCCGTGGTTTAGTGCGGGGTCATTTGCAAGAGCTAGCTAAGAAGATCGTCTGTGTTTGTGCATCTCTTGGAGAATACCCTACTATACGATATTTTCGTCCACCAAATCTATTCCATGAAGCTCGGGTTTTATCAGAGCTACTCGCCAAAGATGTGCAGACAGAATTAGACCTCTACGCCCAGCGGCACCCCGATTTTCCTCCACCCTCAAATAGGCCTCGGGGAGTGCTGTTTGTTGTAGACAGATCTATTGATCTATTCGCTCCCGCACTACACGAGTTCACTTATCAAGCGATGGCCCATGATCTTTTGCCTATAAAAGATGGGGAGAAAGTAACTTATGTTGTTAAGGTTACCACTGCTGGTGGTGCTGAAGAGGAAAAAGAGATGGTGATTGGGGATGAAGATCAGGTGTGGGTGTCTAATCGGCACAAGCATATGAAAGACACCATTGAAAAGTTGATGGCCGACTTCCAAAAATTCCTAGGGGACAACAAGAACTTTGTTGATAGGTTTGTGCGCCAGTGTACTATTCTGGTGCGAGTGCTGATCTAAGGTGATATATAGCGGGTCATCGACAAGTTTGTACGCGATCAGGGACATGATGGCGAGTCTGCCTCAATACCAAGGACAAAAGGACATGTACTCGCTTCATCTTACCATGGCCCAGGAATGTATGGGCATTTTCGAGAAGAAAAACCTCCCAGATGTGGCGCTTCTGGAACAGGCCTTGGCGACTGGGTTCGATGAAAATGGGCGCCCAACAAAAAATCCTGCAGAGTCTTTAGTGCGACTTCTCGATGATCCTGCTTTAGCGTGAGTCTTCTCATAATATGTCCTATCTTATATAGTACTGAACAAGCCTATTGACTACTAATATACCGTAGCCCTCCGGATCGACTTCGCCTGATAATACTTTACCTTCTTTGGAAAGACGGATTGCTTGAAGGTGACATTCAGAAGCTCATCCGTCACTCTCAACTGCAGAGGAATGACGAACGGGTGCTCCGAAATCTTGATCTTCTCGGTGCTCGGGTAACAAAATCTCTGAAGGAACCAGGCCCAAACCGGAATACTTCTCAAAAGCGAAAGGGCGGCCCAAAATCCCCTGCTGAGGAGGAGGGTTCTGATTTCTCTCGGTTTGTGACAGCACTTAAGACCATGCTCGAGGATCATACTAAAGGGACTCTTGACCCTGCTGTTTTCCCTTATACCAAGCCAGAACTAGTACCAGGAGGCTCAATGGGGGGCCAAGAAAATATTTCTCAAGCCTCTCTGCGTTCGGCTAAGCCCACCTGGGCTAAATCAAGGATATCTGCGATCGAGCCTCGCCAGCGTATTATCATTTTCATGGCCGGAGGTGCCACGTATGCTGAAGCTCGTGCGTGTTACGAGGTTTCTAAAGCATCTGTCCGGGATGTGTTTTTAGGATCTTCACACATGCTTACTCCGATGCTGTGGCTGGAGCAGTTGCAAAAATCGAGGGAGCCGAGGAGAGTTCTAGCCTTACCAGCTGATATGCCGCCCAAGGAAGTGCCAAGACATCTATTGGAACCCGACCCGGTTCCAAAACCTCTAGCACCGCCCCCACAGCAGGTTAAGCCTGCGGCGCCGAAACCTTCACCAAGTCCTGCTCCACCAATTAAGGAAATGGGTGGACTAAAGGTTCATCATCACCAACCTGGCAGATATTACGAGGAGGACAAGAAGAAGAAAAAGAAGAAGTTTGGCGTATTTTGAGTTGTTTGGTAGGCTTACCCTGTGCCTAGCACATAGAAAGGCTAGCCCTATCGGTTATTTTCTTTTTACGAGTACGATGGCATGGAGTCCTCGGATTTTGACACAACTAGGCTCAAGGAAGATAGTTAAATGGGTAAATAGTGTGGGGTGCTTATGTTTTTAGGTGATGCTTCGGTGAAGGTGGTGGGAGTTATTGGAAATTGTTCTGTACACATACTTTTAACAAAATTACTCGACACTATGAACGTCAGTGAAGATGATTTGCCCCCAGCATTGAATTTTGATGTTTCAAGAGAAAAGGTCCTATTGGAGTCGTGGGGCATACTACTCTCTTTTTGACCTTGAATTTGTTTAACAAAACAGTCTCGATGATTGTCATACAGGACCACACCCTTTCGCACAATATTACTCCCGTTTGCCCTGCCCTGAAACCTTACGTCGACCACCACGACGGTGTCGAGAAACTACTACTACGAGGCATCGAAATTCCCTGGAGCTCCTTACAACTAGTCACCCCGGTACCTTATCACACACACCAGGAATTCTTTCTTCCTCTTCTCAGTTGTCAATTTAGTAACCCGTCAGCACACTTTTAGCACCGGCATGCCTTCTATTAAATTCCTCCTGAGTTCTACCCCCGGCGGCGGAAACGCCAAAGGACAGGAGTTAGGGAAACACGCAGAAACATCTGGCGAGCAAATCGGAAAGCGACAAGAGGATGAAGCCCTCGAATCCCTGTTTGCCGATCCGGCCGCATCCTCCTTTGACGCACACCACCCGGACATCGAAGCTGCTATGGCCCTTCTAGAGCTAGCTAGTGGAAGCAGGATTCTTGCCGGGGATTCCATGGCGACCAGTAAGGGGGGGGTACCCCTCTCTGAGGGTAGTAACGATGCATCTGGTGGTACGGATGGTTTGAGACCTGCCTTGAGCATCGCTGGTGCACATATGCTCGATCCCGGTACTGTGGTTTCTACTCCTTTTGAAGTTACACAAGGGGCAGTTATTCTTTTCTCGGCTCACCATGATCAGGGGTTTCCCCTCGGGCATAGACTCGATCCTAATGCTGTGGCTACTGCGTCCTTTGAAGACGCACAGGCTGCGGTTATACTTTTCTCGATTTACCTTGAGACTCGCTCTGGTGATGCTGCTTTGGAATAGCTAATAGTGGAGGTTGTATACGGGTTCGGTATTTTAAGCTCGTTCTCTCGTAAAGCAAGAAAGGGACTAACATTTGCACTGTGACCTAAAGTTAGAGTTTTCTATTATCACCTCATCAGAGGGTACACTTGGTGTCTGGTTATGAAGTGTTTGGTATTCTAAGTATTTGATATTATTCCTTTCTGTGTTTTCGACTTATTGTAGCCCTTATCCTTCTCGCATAGGTTATGCTCCAAAAGTAGAAATTCGGGATTGTTTTTTAGCCAGGGAGAGGGGAGGTATTGGGTGGATAGAGGGGCAATTCTCCTTTCCATCGTTGCTTTTTCTATTTTCAATTATTAACACATTTATTGCCCCCAGTAAAGTCGTCATGACTGTGGTGAGGTGGGGTTATTACCCAGGGTCACGCTTGGTCACTCGCTTGCTTGCCGGGGGTTGCTCTGAAGTTATGATGCAACACCTTGGCTTGTTTTTCTTCCACGACCGCTGTGTACAGTACCCGCGCACCTCATCGGATTCCTTGTATTTACGGAGATGGAAATAATCATCTGCGTGTTGGCTTTAGGCCACCGGCGGTACTGGCTGAACGCTAAACTTGCATATGGTAGGCTCTGGGTATTTTCATACTTGTTTTGCAATTCTTAGAACAGAGCCTCTATATCGGCAATTTCATAAATTATTTCCTGTCGCTACCAAATAACGTCCGTACTTGTATGGGGATCCCCCTCTGTCCCGGCATTGAGCAATCCCATGTCTCATACATTTATCAAACGATTATAAAAATAAGTCGTGAAGACGTCCAAACAGTTTGTCCTGCATTCCTATCCACCACCGGCAGAGACCCCTGTGAAGCAGCCCTCTCTCTAGGCCCATACTGCCAGCGGTACCAGCAGCTGCCTGAGAGGGCCCCTGGTATATGCTACCATTCCTATGATCCCCATCCTCCCAGTCAGTAAACTCCTCACCCGAGCTCATGGTATCATATACGGTGCCTCCCTGGAGGGAGGTCGAGCATCCTTCTTGCTCTTAGGAAGTAGTTTAGATCGCTTGCTTGTGAGTGAGAGGCAATCTAAAAGTTGCACGGAACTCCATATAAAAGGGTGTCATACAGTATGATACCACGAAACATATAATATGAACGTGTGTTTTTTAAAACCTACACTTGGGCACTCAACCTCAAACAATTTTTTTTTGGCTAGAAACCTTCAGCATTACCTAGAGTATATATCCATAAGCTCAAAAAATATTCATGAGCCTTATATCTTCTGAATTACATCTTCTAGAGCCAAAAAGATGAAAAATGGCAAAATGCTTTTTTTGTACTAAAAATATCTTCTAATTCTTGGCTATCTATTACACTAAAAACTGACTCAATTGGATAAATATTTGTTGAGATATTCACTGTCAAAGATGTTCTATTTATTTGTATATACTTTTGCTGCAGAGATGACAACATAAAACAGTATTAAAATGTAAAAACAATGGATTATTATAGAAATAACAATACATTATTAAGGTACTCGGGCTTAAAATAAGTTATGGTACATTGGTGGCCAAGGTGACAACGAAGGAATACCAAAGTCATCACAACACCCTCCAATGAACACTCCAGCAATGTATCTGTAACGGGGGCACCCTATAGAGAGGTGAACTCTAAGGTTGCGACCGCACCAAAACTCAAAGTAGAAGATAAAGATAGAGTAAATAATTCACGAAGAATCAAAAACGGTTAAACTTAATATCGTTAAGCTGAAAGCTTTACTCAAATAAGTTCTCTCGAGGAAAAGTTGGTTATCGAAGTAGAATGCCAAACGCTTAAACTTAAGTAGATATCAGATTTAAGCCTTTGACATTGACCACTACTCCGACCTTGTGCGAGCACCCTGTCCTGCTCAGGGTCTGTCTGAGGTCTACCCTCCATCAGGATTTATCCTGCTGGAAGTGTCGGACCAACTCGGGTATACTTAACTCCGTCAATAGGATATGAGTTTCTGCAATGCATCTCCAATACAACCGCAGGTGGAAAAACTCTTCCTATCGAAGTCATACCAGTGGCTAGCTGTT
>Ga0307509_10000985_pt1 | contig 48873 bp, 49 predicted proteins | sample 10_EM_MG_FD_202245 | JGI IMG/M metagenome (GOLD analysis project Ga0307509, IMG submission 202245) | Populus trichocarpa ectomycorrhiza microbial communities from riparian zone in the Pacific Northwest, United States - 10_EM | ecosystem: Host-associated > Plants > Roots > Unclassified | place... | reverse complement strand
CCCTCTCTCTTCTCTCGTCGAGTTCAAAACGGACAATTTTGCCATTCCCACTTCCGCCGCACGCCCTGCTCCTGATCACCTCTCCATCGCCCATTTCGACATCGTCTAGCGTTCCACCAACAATGTTCGAACTTGGCGTTAGTCCGGATCGCGTGTTCTTCATTGACCCGGACCGGGCTTTATCGTCGATTCGGGCGTTGCGCGCCAATCCTTCGGACGTACTGCACGTACAGCGTTACTCGGATGACGCCCTCGCCTCTGGCCTGAGTAGGCTAAAGCGCCAGCTTCAATCCGTCTGCACACCATCCGAGAAAGGCGATGCACTAGCGAGCACGGTCGTCAGCATGTTGCGCAGTAGCCTAGATGATTCCGAAACAGAGCTACGCGAAGCGACTACCCTCGCGCACACCATCAGAAACGAGGTCTCGCACGAGAGAGAGGATGCTCACCGTGCCGTATTTGGCCCTGCTCCCACACGAGCAGAGCCACCTGGCAGCCCACCAAAGGTGGTCGCGCCGACACGTCACGGCGACGACAACAAAGTGCGCGCCGCCATGGCCCGCGGAGACGACAACGTGCTGCCGGTCCTAGGCAACATGACATGGTGGCGCGTGCTCTGGACACCAGACGAAGTCGGCTGGCGCATGCGCCAAGCGACGCGCGACGCCTGGGTCGGAACCATCGCCAGCACGCTTCTTCCCGCCCTCGCCGCGCTCCCCAACACGCAGTCCGTGCAAGCCTCGCGCGCCCTCTCCCATACCGCCACGGCGCTCCCCCTTGCCCTGCGCTCCCCCGTATTGGAGAACGCGCTGAGCCAGCTCGTGCACGCGCCCTCCTTCGCCGTTGCGCCGCGCGTGCTCCTGCGCCCGCTCGAGAGCCGCATCGCGCGGCTTGATGCGGGAACGTCGAGCGCGCTCGCGCGGGCCGCGCAGGTCCTACTTTTGCGCGTCGCCGGGAGCGCCGGTGTCGGTGTTATGGTGGGGGCTGGGGTGCTCTCGCAGGGTATCGGCGAGGCAGCGGGCGCAGGCCTGCTCGCCGCTGCTGCGGGTGTGCGTTGGGCGATTGGGAGGTGGGATAAGGCGCGGAAGATGTGGAGGGGCGATTGGGTCCGGGTGAAGGAGGCAGCGGAACGGGATGTTGAGGTAATTCCGAGCCTGTTCATTTGGAGAGTCACTGCTGACCTGGCATGCCCTCAAATGTATACAGGCTGCGCTCGATCAGGCTCTCGAGAAACAGGTTCTAATCGTACCGGTACGAGCAGCGGAGGGTATCGAGAGCATCGTCGCAAAACGGGTAGACGAGTTGGGGCAGCTACGGCGGGAGGTTGACAAGCTTGCCGCCGTCATTTCTGGCTCTCAAAATTCATCACATAGAAACCTCGACCATTCATAGGAGGGGTTATTGGCTATCATTGCCCCTGTGGAGTGTCTAGAATATGATCTATTTACACAGGACCGATTATATGCTGAGTGAGGAGTATGCAACGGCAGGCCGCGTGATGCAGTGTGTATCGACGAGCGCGTAATGTCACAAACCGTCCAAGTGCACCACGATGGACGATGCGAGAGGTAATTATAAGGATGGGGGTGCAAAGCAGAGCAAGTGATGAAAACTACATAGCAGGTGGTGATGACGTCTGCGGAGACATTGACTCGGGTACTGAGGACGTCATCCGTGTGAGCGAGCGCCTTAAACAAGCCGAAAAAGAGGACTCACAAGGAGGGAGCTGTGGTCGTGTACCTTCTGAGAAGACCCGACCTAGGAGTACCCCAACACCCTCGAATACACCGAGTAAGATTCCGCAAGCAACAGCAGACCCAAACGCAGCTTTTGGACCGCCTAGGAAGTGAAATGTCAGCAAAGGATCCAAGGTTGAAGGCATGACACGTGGAGAAAACGGCGATTGATAGCCCCATCCGCGGAAAATCCACCTCGGAAATGAAGATGGCATGCAGAGGAACGAGACTCACTGCGCGCTGCCAAGCAACCGCCTGTCATGAAGCCGGAAATAATTGCGTTCCATGCGTCCTCCTTTTGTCGGTACCCTTTCACAGCGCAGTCGAATGTGGAGAACATGCCACCCCAAACACCAAAGTTCCCACCAGTGACGGGAGCACGCGCTTTGATGGTTGAGATGGAACCAACGAGGCGCTCACCCTATATGTCCGGGTTCAGTGTTGGCACCGTGCTCCTATCGGAGGCTAAGGAGGACGGGAGTTACATACTCGTGGTGAGTTCCGAGCTCCTTTTATACCATGCCAGATGCCACCACCGACGGCACCCATGGCAAAAGCACCACCAAAGTCATTGAGGATCACCCATGGGCTATGTTTGGGGTTTGCAATGAATTTATGGGAGGAAGGCGCGAATACAAGAAAATGCGTACCAAGGATCCCGGGTGTGATCTGCGTGTGCCATGGGGTAAAGGGAATAATAACAAAAGACAGAAAAGCGAAAAACAAAAAGGAGTAGGTGTGACACGGGTGGTTGTACAGCACGATGACGAGCGAATCGGAGAAGAAACAAAGCCAGCGGAAATCTTCCGTTTAGGGCCGGCTCATGATCACGTGGATGAGGGTGTGGTTTGATGCCACGTGATGTGTGGTCAATTAACTCGAATTGGGAATCAACGGAAACGCGAGGTGAGAACACACCAACGGTGGTTTATCTCCAACCACTATCATCTCATGTCGGTCCGTCCATCATCCGCCCATGCCCAACGCGTCCCCCTTTCTTCGTCCAGGCGGTCTAACCCTCAGGAGGTATACGTTCTGGCTCCACGCTCTCCGTACTCTCTTAGCACTTCCGAACCAATCGGAGCTCGCACCACTGACAGCCCTCGCAATCTGCCTACCCCCTTGCGCGCGTATAACATGCCAAACGCGTCTCCACTGACTGTCATCAAACGCAAACGCTCAGAGGGAAACTTCGGCGAAACGGAGCAGCGCGCCCCGGAAACGAAATCAAAGAGACCGAAAGCCTCCACCACGACATCTAAAGCCCAAGGCTCCACAAGGCCTTCCCGTCCTACATCATCAAACGCGACTGCGGAATTTCCAAATGGCTTTTTCTATTGCCACCAATGCAACAAGAAACGTGATTCTTTAGGTGAGCCGGGGCTGGCCCTGATCATGCGCCCTGTCACTAATGTGAATCCCGTTCGTAGTCGGACTATATTGCACTTATAAGACCAGAACCTCTAATTCCCTTGCTCGTTGCAAGGCCAAGTACTGCAGGCCATGTCTTAAGAATCGCTACGGGCAGGACATTGACGAAATCAAAGATCGCGGTATCAACGACCTGGCTACGGAAACCGCAGGGCATGATAAAGCACAAGGTTACATCTTCAAGTACGCCATTCTAGTTGTACTTTATCATCTTCTCACTGCTCGCTAGATGTCCACGATGCCTTGGTAACTGTAATTGCCGTGGGTGTCGCAAAGCCGTTGGCCTTGAGCCTACTGGGTACGCTTAAAGCTGCTTCCGGGTCCCTTTACCCTTACCCGTTTTTCTATTCCCAGCAATCTGACGCTGGCGGCGAAGAAAACTGGGGCTGACTCAGTTGCTGTCATGCTTGATGGTGACGTCAAAATGACCGGTATTCTCCCTGGCAAAGGCAGGCAGATTCCAGATGCTCCCAAGAGACGTAAGGAGCCTAAGCCGCCGAAGGTACCCAACCCCGTATCCAACGTGACAGCTCCAAAGCCGAGGCCACCAGTCGTTCGCAAACCGAAACCCCTCCCGAAAGTCCTTTGGACTCCTGTGCCTGTTCCACCATCATTTACCCTTGAACGGGCTCTACCACGCATTGCCATCCGAGAGTTCGCTATTCGTTTCGGGGAGTTACTCGATATCTCTCGCACCCACCTCGAAGAGCTAGAGGAAATAGGCGGGAGGCGGTCACATGATCTTGAAGACGATGACGATATCGATGTGGAGATGGGATGGGTGGGCGAAACATGCCTACGAGCAATCCTCCTCGGGCTACTTAATCTACTCTTAAACAACCAGTCCGAGTTTGATGGCGAGCAGGAGAAGGCCATCCGGGATGCGATACAAGAGATCAAGGCATCCCGCGCCAACCTAAGCCGTATGTGGGGTGCGCTGGCAAGTCTGCGCGCTGAGTTCGCGAAGGTGGACAACAAGCCACTATTCCCTGATCCGCTTCCCCCGCCTCAACACACCAAAATACACACTACACGTAGCGGCGCATCAATGGGTTCGGGGATAAATGTTACGACCACCGCGCAACTTGTACCTGTTGTGCTGCCTCTGACCGAGATGGTCCTCGATGCACAAGCTTTGCGCGACGAGTTTGAGGAAGGTGCCAAGGAGGCGAAAGAGCATGCCAGGGAGGAGAGGGAACAAGCGAAGGCCATTCGCGAGCATTGGGAGGAGACAAAGAAGAAACGCCACCCTGTACGATTTCCTTTCTTTTTCTTTTTGGTTCTGCAGCTGTATTGATATGCGATCATGCACTTGGCAGGACAAGGTGGCCCGAACGGAGTACAAGCGAAGCCTCAACGCGCTCGAGCAGGCACAACGTGTGACGTTGCACGCGTGTACCCCACGTTTTGCGCCACTGGGCACCGACCACGAGGGCCGCATATACTTTGCGCTCACGTCCAGCGTGGCCGAACGCGAGGCGGCGGCAGCGCTCCTGGCTGGCGATACGACCAAAGGCGGCAAAGCCCAAGGCCGCGCAATCATCGGCACGGATGACCGCAGCACATTGCGACGATGGGGGTGGTTCATCGCCGTTTGGGGGAAGAAGCCTGTCGACGGACTCGACCCTGAGGACGAGGACGAGGACGAAGAGGACATGGACGATGTTGAGCGCTGGTGGGGAATCTGGCAGCCAGACGAGATTCGCAGGCTCGCGGACTGGATTGCGATAAAGAACGGTATCATGGAAGGGAAGCGTCCTGCCACCAAGGGCAACAGCCATGAACCGCAAACCGTGGCCATCCCCGACGGTCGGGGACACACGGCGACCAGCACCGGCACCAGTAGCTCGTTACTGAACGGCGATCGTGGATTGCGCTCAGGAGTATGGTCAGGCAACCTGACGCCGTTGTCACACGCATCCGACACCGAGGACGAACCTGCATTTGATTCCTCCCTGTCGTCTGTTTCGGGGGACGAATCGGACGGAGAGCCGGATGAGGACAATGGCAAAGTGCGAATGCAGGTAGACGACGATGCTCGCCCTTGTCCCTCCCAGAACGAGCTCAAGACACTTGTCAAGGCCCTGGTGGAGTACGCGGAGGTGCTAGATTGGCGAGTGTGGCGTATGCAGCAAGAGGAACCTAGACAAGACGGTAAAGAGAGCGTCACGACCAAGGACAAAGACAAGACTAAGAAGGCAGCTGGAGGGTCCCATTAGAGCCGTTTCTCCTGTGGGTTTTTAGGAACTAGCAGCGTGATGATACCATAATGAATGTGTCTGCCTAATAAGGGTGGCTTCCCGCTGGATTAAGTTATTCTTGTTCATTCGCTTTTGTCGTTGAACTAATTATCCTCTCTTAACTACCCACACGATATGTTACTTTGATGCTTTTTTTTACTATATATATAATCTGCTAAATAGAGGCCGTAATATTGACGTTCCTTGTGCTTCTACGTGTCCGAGGTCTGTCGTGCAAGGACGGTCACGAACTCTTCTTTGTTCATCTCGCGCACGACACATTTCGACATGCGTTGAGCAATTAGCGTCGCTAGAACGTGTTTGCACTGCGGACAGATCGAAGAACCCCGTCGCATCAAGGACGAACGGGATACATTTAGTCGAGGAGGGTACACGCACCGTGATCTGAGAACGAGATATCAGGACGGCATAGGAGAAAGCCGGGCATGTGCAGAAGAACGGGATGGAGCACGATTGATGCAGGCTTGGAAAAACGGCGTACGAGCCCGTCATGCCGAGGACGGAAAAGTGGCTTCGGCCCCAGGGAGAAACGTACTTGATCACTGTGAAATCGCACACACACATATATATCATACGACTCGTAAGAGCTTGTTTTCGTTTCCAGGAGAAGGGGTGTTGGTGGTTGTTTCCCTTACCACAGTCTCTGTCGATTAGGTCCAGGGCAGCCAACAAGAGTTGCTCGGAGAACAGAACGCCGAGTTTTTCCACGGCTTCATCTGAGACTGTTTCACCACAAAGAAGCAAGGCGGGACGTGGATGACCAACGGGACCAGGCGGGAGTATGATAAGAGTGAGCAGGGTGGATCATGTTGTACAGGGGGAAAGAGCAGAGAGAAACTCGCACGGTTTTCAGGATTGATGGTTTCCAGTATGGCTTGGAATATGCTGTAAACGTTCACGGATGACATTTCGGGGGAAATCGTCTCATCGCAGAGCGAAGAAAACAGTGCGAGGAAAGGTTCGGTTCATGTCGAAATCGTCAACGTGACGCTGATGTAACGTGCGAAGTAACGAAGTAACCACCATGTTCGACCCGTCCTTTCTATACCTGAACGAAACGGCTTTGTTCTTCCACAACCGCAAATTCAAGACACCAGAAACGAAGCAGAACAGAGCGACTAGAATTAAAACGTGGGCACAGGGTGTTCCGCCCCTTCTAGCCGCTGTGCATATCAACAAGAAACGGAAGACGTCAACCAGCGGTCAAATTTCAGTTGGCAGAGTTAGCACTGGCATTAGCTTGTCTCTCAAGAAAGGTAACCAACAACGCTCATACTGTACCCGTGCTGTCGTGATAACATCTATGACAGTACCGCTTGGGAACAAGCATTCCCTAAAACGACAACTTGAACATGTTGACCTCACATCTGATGTCGATGAGTCAACCGTGCCCACAACCGTGTATGGGGGCCTGGAAGAGGAGGACGACAGTCTTGAGGCACTTGCCGCCGCGAATGATCCCATGACACCATGGGAGGCACGCGAGGAAAGTAAGGTCGGTGTCGCACCCACGTCGTCCATTTTTATACCACCTCACAGCCATGTAAAAAAGGCCTGTGTTAAAATCATAGCTGGGGATTTCGGCTCCAGTCAAATCCAAAGGGACTCGCAGACGACACGGCAATGGGAACCTTCCAGATGATGCACTTGACGGCGAAAAATGGTTGTGACCTGTTCCCCAGTCCACTGATCCTCCATACCCTTGTGTGTTCACCCGGAAGATAGGATCGGTGGGATGCGCACTACTAGTCTTGCTGACCGTCAGTCTCGATTCAAATATTCCTGATGGCAGCCGAAGCCCTGATATTAACCGCAGAGCATCACGGGCGACTGGAGTGGGAGGTATAGGAGTCAGAAGTGTGCTGGAACACCTTGCTTGCATGTCAGCGCACCCATGTCCCCATGGCAAGATCTCAACATGGAGTAAATCTTAGTTGTTAGTTGGTTACATATTACTTGTGTTACATAGATACCCTTTCTAGTTTATACTCTTTCATAAAAGAAGTTTTAAAAAAGTGGAAAAAGTATTCCTGATTTGGAACTCGATAGTGACTGACAAGTCAAAGTCACTGACGGGACACGGGCGAACAACCGAACCACGACGACGCTCTTCAAGAGCTTACAGTGCAATAGCAACGATGCCGTCCCAACTATATCTCGTTGTCTTTGCACAAGCTCACGAAGATTTCCGCGTTCCCGAACTGCGATCTGTCGCGGAGCTACATGGCTTCCCACTCAACATAGCAAACGACTTTGACCCATCACGACCGTTCGGTGTCCTCGCCTTGGAACAGGAGGAGCATGTGCGGCTGCTCGCGCGGAGATGTATACTTATCAAGTGAGTGGCCGCTCGAAGCATCCGTGGAGCTGATCGATGTTGATAGACCGTTGTCCTGTTTCCCCCCATCATCCACTTCCCCTACCTCCTGCCATGACAAGATCCGTCTACGAGTTGTACGCTCGAGGACGCACCTACGAGGAGGTGCACGAACAAAACCGAGCATCGCGGCATCTGTGGGACAAATACGTTCCAGACACGTCCTTCAAGTTCGTCGTGAATGGCTACAACCATTCCATCTCCAAGGCACGACAACGCAACGTCATCGAGGATTTCTCGTATATGGGTTTCATGGGCAGGATCGATCTCTTGAACCCCGAGGTCACCATGGGGTGCTTCGAGGAGTGTGAGTCCATGCCCTTTGGGTGGATATTTTACGGCATGACTCTCTGACTAGCGGTGTCCGCCATACAGACCCAGATGTCCAGGGCGTGACTCGACACAAGCACGAAGGGCCTGGTGAAATTCGCGAGATATTTTTTGGCAGGTTGGTGCGCAAATGGCTGCTGAGGCACGCGTCTTGACATTCTAAATATGCCCTGATCACTGTCCAGATAGAACAAGGCAGCGCGCGCCCCTTGATCCAAACGTTCGACGTCAAAAAGCGGCGATACTTTGGCAATACGAGCATGGAAGCCGAGGTGTCCCTCCTGATGGCAAATCAAACCTTGGTGCGACGATCTTCTCTTCCTATCCCACGGTATTCCATACCAGCGCCACATGACAGGCTTCGCCAGGGAAGTTAATCTATGATCCTTTTGTGGGCACGGGTAGCATGGCCTACGTATGTTCTCGACGTCTTCCCTTCCTCGCCCATTAGATCTAATCGGGATCAATTCGAATCCATTCGATAACAACAGACGACCGCTCATTTCGGAGCGCTGGTATTTGGCTCGGACATCGACGGCAGACAGATGCGCGGAAAAGGTGGGTACGAATCGATCGGGCGGCGGACGCACTCGTGACTCTGACCCCCTCGCCATTTCGAAGAGGCCCAACCGGGAATTTTGCGCGCCGCGGCTCAATATGGCGTGCGGGAGCGTATACTAGACTTGTGCACCTTTGACATCACGCGAAATCCCTGGAGATGCGGCGCGCTCTTCGACGCCATCATCACCGATCCTCCCTGTAAGCTCTCGTACCTCCGGGATCGGTGCGATCACAACCCTCAATCCTAGTCTGATTCCTCCTCTCTAGACGGCGTCCGGGCAGGCGCAAAGCGTCTTGGCCGTAAAAAGGAGCGTGCTGCTGATCCACCCCACCCTGTACGACCACGCGAGTAAGTATTCGGTCGAGCGATCCGGTGCTCGAGCGTGACTCCTCAGGTTTTTTTTTGTCTCGCCAGGGACGATGACCAACCGTATGTGCCACCCACAAAACCATACGAGTTGTCCGCGCTCGCGGCCGACCTCGTCGTCCTCGCGCGGTACCTCCTGAAGCCCGGCGGGCGCCTAGTCTTCTTCCTGCCGACTGTGGTAGACGAGTACAAGGAGCTCGACCTGGACAGCTTGCTGTGCGACGGGATGCAAGTCATCGCAAACTCACTGCAGGATTTTGGCGCGTGGGGTCGGCGGGTGCGTCATCAACGCCATTCTCGCTCTGCACTCTGCTAGCCCGCAATACTTGCTCATCGTTTTTTTCCTCAGCTCATCACGATCCGCAAGGCCACGTCTCAATCGTACCCTCCGCCGATATTCGATTCGCACGCCACTGCGCCGCACGGTGGTGAACCAGTGGAGGAGAGAGACCCCTCGCCTCTTCCAGTCCACGTCCCCGCCCACCGTGACTTTCGCGAAAAGTACTTTCAGGGTTTTAGAAAACCGCCTGACGTTTGATCACCAGACGCTTTTGTACCTTGTAAACCTACAGTGGATACCGTGCCCGTCCATGGTCCTCTTTGGCAGAGCTTCGCTCCCTAGCAGCTCTCGCGCTCAAAGAAGGACACGGGAAACAATAAAGAGAATACACGAGAACAACTGATCTTTAAGCGACTGGCTCAGTAGCTGACTCGTTGGAAATGGTGGTTCTCTCCATCCACTCTTTATATTTGTTTCGGGTTCAATTCTATCATCGAATCTTCAGCTGCCGGCTTGTCGAATGGGAGAGTAGCTCAGCCCCTACAGGATCGAAAATTCATCACTATTGATGTTGGGCGTTGTTTTGTGTCTTCCGGGTAGTGGTAACGTTGATGCCGGAAAACTATCCCTTGGTCAGGCCTGTCAAGACCGGATGTAGAGTCTAGGTTCCCTGTTGCGTGCCCTACTGTATGCCTAGAAGCGCGCTGATAATTGGTGGTCACTCCATCAATGATAGATCGACTCATGGGGTTCATTGGTCACTTCTCACCCATCACGGATTTGTCAGGGTCGACAAACTATACTTTTAGTGGAACATAGGTTCAGTCGTGGATTCCTCCATGAATCCGCCTCCTCTGCCCCCGAAAAATATGCAAGCTACGGATGAAGTCATCTCACAACTCTTTGTGGGCCGACGAGACTCTTGGCTTCCTGGTGGCGTTTTATCAGTATAGAAGTGAAATTAAGCATAGTACAATCATGACAGCACGCGCGCATGCACATATACGCACATAGAGACGTTATTAATGGTGGCTTCGATACATTATGTGAAGACAAGAATCAATGATCATAAGACGAGTGATCAGTAAAAATGAAGCAGCTGCTTCGGCCTCGGGACGAAAAAAATACCCAGAATGACATATCCTTACTCATTCACTGACTCGGCAGCCAGTTCACCTCGTTCAGAGTGAACCCGAAATCACGAACAACTGAACATAGATCAGTAATATCCAAGGAGCACTGAACCACAGTGGCATGCCCTTGTTGGATATAGGGCCAAACCACGGCCAGCTTGCGGCGCTCACGGCCTCAAGCATAAACTATCCATCAAGTCTCAACATTCACCCCGGGTGGGAAAAAAAGGCGAACTGACAATTGCAAAGACTCCAATCCACCGCCGATCATATAGTCGGTAGAGGCCCGCAGCTGTTGGTACCATTTCGTCGGTAAGAGGGCCAGGGGTAGTGACTTCGCCCGAAGGAGCTTTCATGTTCTGATGAGGACCAGATCTAACGACGTGCTTCAGAGAGATCGGCTAGCAGTGCAGCAGAGGATGGACTATTGATGAGAGGGAACTCAGACCAGAGTGGAGGAACGATAGACGCAAGGGATTTTTGGTCACTTATGGGATGAACAGGAGATGCTTCTAATGTATGTTGTGTGTGGCTATACAGCCGTAAAGTTATGAACTATTTTGGCAGTTGATAGGGCTAATAGTAATTCCAGCAACTGCGGAACTGCGAACGCATCCTTTTGCGGCGTGAGCGTTTATATTCATCATATTAGTTGATCATATGCCCCACCTTCACGGCCCTTTATGGCTGTCGCTCATACCTCGACTTCCCATGAACGAATATTGAGTCCTGTCTTCAAGAAGCAGGATATTTCTGCAAAATACTGGGATGTCCCTTCGTGGCAACATCATGAGAACGACCTTTGACATAAAACAACGTCGAGGGTGTCATACGTGGTGGCTCTGTTGTTGGCAATGCGGAGGCGACTTCTGTTCCCTAAGTGGACGGCGGTGCACATGCTAAAGTGCGGGTTAGCAAGTAGATGTCACAACTCACAAGCGCTGGAACGACCTCTGGAATGGTATGGTGGCACAGCTATACAGAAATAGCCCACGAGTACAGCCTCCCCATACCCGGACTGTGTGAACGCAGCTAGAAATCCAGCACCCGCTCCAGGCACGGATGATTCCATGGAGGGGTAACCGCCAGTGGCACCCGTCAAACCACACCCTCTAGAAATGCTATTTCCTCTGGAGGGTGTTCGTTCCGGAAACGCCGGAAATGGGTTGGGAGTGTGTTAAGAAAGAGGCGTGAGCAGTCGTAAGTCGTGGGTCTAAGGTTTTTGGCATGTAATTGAATATCGCTGGCGTCCACAGGGCACAGGGCATCGCCTATGATTTGATTTGAGTTGAACGTTTCCGTCACGCAGTCACGCGTCGCGACTTTTCCCTTAGTGATACAATACACGTGCCAACCCTTTAACTATCCTTACGCACGGTCTACGCGCAGCCGCTCGTCGGTACATGCCCTTCACCTGCAACGGGCCCCAAGCTCAGCTCGTTCCCCCACAACATCTTGACCGCGATCGTACACGCTTCATGGCACATTTCTCCGTCTTCCCAAAAGCCAAGAAGACCTCACTCTCACCCACACCAAATCTACCGGACGTCTCCATGTACTCGGGCTATTCCTTGTCACCCCTTTCACTCCTTCCTCGCCCACCCACTCTATGTCCTCCCACAGGGCCAACCTGATGTTGGGACCGATGCCAAGTTGGCAAGATTCCAGAGACGTGACGTCCAGATTCCCCGGCTTGCCGTACCCGAACTTGAACCCATTGAGAAAATCGACTCCAATGTCACACCTCCGTTCAAGTCGTCCAGTTTCCTCCTTCCGGGACATGAACCCGCATCGATGAACACCACAATCACACTCAACATTTACCGCCTCGTCTTGCAAGCCCAGTTGGTATGCATACCCCCGCTTCACCTACTCTCGTTTCCTTCCGAAGGCATGGACGCCGCGGCCCCATAACACGCCCACATGTCGACTCGATTCCAACCGCTGACCGAGAGCAAAACTTCGGTAAGTCTCCAAGAAGGGTATCTAGTCTACATCTACATCGCCTTTGGCTCCCATGTCATCGTGGGCAAATAGTCCACTTCATGCGTGGCATGTTTCACCTGGACAGCTTTTTGGCAGTTCCGCCATATGAATACCCAGAGCGGGATTTCTTACCCTGCACGCCAACGTCGGCCAACATCCCGCCTGTTTGCCAGCCCTACACTCATTTTTTTTTACCCCAGCATCTTACATTCGGAGGGAGGATCGACAGGAGGGAAAGGAAAACAAACCATCAAGTACGTGTTGGTGCTACTGGCCCTAGTAACCATACTTACCTTTTTCCTCATCTATTCGTCGTCCTACGATTCCCATCTGCCCAGTCAAGTCACTCATCGATTCTACAGTTTCAGCGTCTTCCGTCTCAATCTCGAGACTGCGATCGCATCCACTCTGCGCACCTTTTCTGTCTTTCAAAAGTCCACTTACAACCTATCGGACGTCCCTTATTCCCTTGTCACTTCCGCCCTGTCCACCTCGATGACGTCCTGTAGATAACGACTCCGGTTCATTATCTCCGCACACGCAACGACATGGCCGATTGTGATTGTTTGATACTAGGGCTGACGCCAAAGCATCAAGATTCCAGAAACCCAACCTTTTGGTTCCCGGGCCGGCCACACGAGAACCCTACGGGAACCAGTTGAAGTGTTCGACTCTCTACCACTCAAACGCTTCCCTCCACCATTTCACCCAGCGTCGATGAGCACCTTAATCTCGCTCAACGATTTACACCCCAGACTGCGAGCATGGATAGGATCCAACCACCCGCTTGCTCTACCTTCCCTGTCTTCCCGGAGAATGAGCATCGCATCCCCATTCATCCCAGCTATTTATTACGCGCCCGAGTATCAACTTGATTCCAACCATCGGTCTGAACAGGATATTCAGCAAGTTGATTAAGGAGGTCAGTCAGTTGTCACCTCGATCGCCACCACAGCTAGACAGTCTGCTCCGCGCATCGCGCGCGTCAACTGGACAATCGTTGGCGGCTCCGCCTAGTGAAACACAGATATGGACCGCCGACCCTGGACCCCATTCTGGACGATTTACCAAACTATTTTTCCTACCTCACATTTACAACCTGTAGCACTTGTCATTCAGGTTCATGTGGCCCTTCCAGGCGCTCACCTCGATGCCGACTTCATGGCTATGCGGGTCTTCTTCGCAAATTGAACAAGGGATAGGAATCATGGGATTAGGGACTCTAGGGCAATGTAGTTGGATACATGAATTGTTATGGCCTTTCAGACGACAGTTATAGGCATGAGCATGGCGTGGCGGAGTTCCGCTTAGTTCGGGGTTAGTAGAAGAAGAGAACTTGCGCGATAGTAACCAAACCCGCAGCGAACTGTCGGGCCAGCACGATCCCTTGTCCAGGCACGGCGTCCTCATTCAAATGCTCAGGGATAGTCGATAGACCTGAGAAGCGGCTATCACTAGCTCGGCGGGGCCCGCGCCGGAGGCAACAACTAGACAACTCGCTAGAGGATTTCGGAACCACCGTCGTGTCTTGGTTCGGCGACGCAGCTGGTTCACACGCAGACGGTGGTAGCGATAGCGAGCCATCGTGCTTGCTCGCTTTGTGAGGTTCCATCGATGCTGCAGCGCCCGAAGGTCGTAACGCTGCTTAGAGTCCCTTTCTCGTTGCTAGACCTTGTCAACAGATCGCGCGTGCACTGCCGCGTCGTGAGCGTGCAGCGCATTGCGTGCTGATGACTGTCCCCGCTGTAGCGCCTGTCAAGCCTCATGGTTGTATTGACGTCTAAATTTCGTGAACGGTTGCCCATTTCGCTCGAACTCTGGGCTCACCAGTAGCCACTGCGGAGGCTCACCTATCGGGCTTCCTTCACCACTTGGCGTCTCTGCCTTGAGCTCTACGCCTGCAGATTTCTCAGGCGAAGACAATGCTGAATTCAAATTGAACGTTCGCATCTCGCGCAACACCTCAACATACATGGGCAATGTAGTTCATTCCCAATTCAAGGCGATTGCGGAGGCAACGACAGCTCGATCGTATAGATAGAGTATGTGTCGCAGCTTGGACTCCTCTGACCTTCGGAAGTCAGCAAGACTGCTTCGCGGGGGCTGTCATCATGTCATCGTCCAGCGTCCCGCATCGCCGAAGAATGGTGGCAGATCAGAACCTGATGGAACCGACGAGCAGGACGATGTGTAGCGACTTAGAAGAGTGTAATCGGTTGGAGGATCAATATGTTTTGTTTCTTTATCGTTGAATGCGCACTCGGGAGTACAGTGGACTTTCCGCACGGTGGTACCGCAAGGAAATATGCAATCCATGAGACACAATGATCACTTCACAAATCCATGGGCGTCACCCTAATCTAGGTTCAAATGGTGTCTGCTGTGCCCTTCATAAAACTTTATCGGTAAGTGATAACGCTGCGGGCAACGTGTACACACATTAGCTTGTCCCAATCAATTTAGACGAGATCTCATATGCAAGAATCCGTGCCTACGAGTATTACAGCGTGTAAGACTTGACGGTAAGTATGCTGTATGATAGAATGACATCATCCTACTAATGCTGCAATGTCAGCTGCCAGATTCGTATCTAGCCTGGAGGTGTTATGTTTACCGCATCACGTCCCATGAGTGATCAGTTGCAATACCTTAGAAAGCCACGATGCCCGATGTGGTCGTACTTCTACTGGGGCGAATAACTACATGCCATTGAAAAGGCGTATTACATCCTCTCTTCCCTCCCACACCGCCAAATCCAACGGAGTGTTCCTGTTAGGGCTCCGGGCTGTTGCGTCTGCACCATGCTCTACAAGGACGCGTACCAGATCCACGCTTCCACTCTGCACCGCCAAATCCAACGGAGTTGTCCCGTTATTGTCCCGGACTGAAGCTTCCACACCGTGCTCTAGAAGCAAGCGTACCAGATCCACGCTCCCATTCCGCACCGCCAAATCCAACGGAGTTTCCCCGTTATTGTCCTGGACTGAAGCTTCCGCTTCCGCACCGTGCTCTAGAAGCAAGTGTACCAGATCCACCCTTCCAACCCGCACCGCCAAATGCAACGGGGTTTTCCTGTTATTGTCCCGGGCTGTTGCGTCCACTCCGTGCTCTAGAAGTAGGGATACCACACCCACACTTCCCTCCTGCACCGCAAGATGCAACGGACTTGCCCTGCAATTGTGCCAGACTGTTGCGTCCACACCATGCTCTAGAAGCAAGCGTACCAGATCCACGCTTCCATTCCGCACCGCCAAATGCAACGGGGTTTTCCTGTTATTGTCCTGGGCTGTTGCGTCCACTCCGTGCTCTAGAAGTAGGGGTACCACATCCACACTTCCCTCCTGCACTGCCAGATGCAGCGGAGTTGCCCCGTTATCGTCCTGGACTCTTGCGTCTACACCATGCTCTAGAAGCAAGCGTACCAGATCCACGCTTCCATTCTGCATCGCCAAATGCAACAGAGTTGCCCCGTTATCGTCCCGGACTCTTGCGTCCACACCATGCTCTAGAAGCAAGCGTACCAGATCCACGCTTCCCTTCTGCACCGCCAAATGCAACGGAGTTGCCCCGTTATTGTCCCGGACTGTTGCATCCACGCCATGCTCTAGAAGCAAGCGTACCAGATCCACGCTTCCCTTCTGCACCGCCAAATGCAACGGAGTTGCCCCGTTATTGTCCCGGACTGTTGCGTCCACGCCATGCTCTAGAAGCAAGCGTACCAGATCCACGCTTCCCTTCCGCACTGCCAGATGCAACGGAGTTGCCCCGTCACGGTCCGGGACTGTTATGTCCGCGCCATGCTCAATGAGCAAGCGTGTGAGGTCCACTCTTCCGTCTCCCACGGCCAAATACAACGGAGTCAATCTGTCCTTATCTCGACCATTTGCATCCGCACCATGCTCGAGAAGTAAGCGTGCCAGATCCACGCTTCTATTCTTCACTGCCAAGTGCAACGGAGTCGACTTGTCGTAGTCCCGGGCTGCTGCGTTCACGTCATGCTCTATGAGAAACCGTGCGAGATCCACGCTTCCCTCCTGCACAGCCCAGTGCAATAGGGTTGATCCGCGGTTATTCTTTGTCGCGGCATCCGCCCCGTGCTCGATGAGCAAGCACGCCAGATCCGCGCTTCCCTTCATAAGAACAGCCAAATGCAACAGAGTCGACCCATCTTCATCCGCTGTCACGTCCGCACCGTGCTCGATGAGCAAATGTGCGAGGTCCACGCTTCCATCCTGTATCGCCAACTGCAATGGAGTCAACCCGTTCTCGTCCTCTGCTGATGCGTCCGCACCGTACTCGACGAGAAGGCGCGTAATGTCTAGATTTCCCCTCTGCACCGCGAAATGCAACATAGTCGACCCATCCTCATCCTGGGCTTTCGCGTTCGCACCGTGCTCGATCAGAAAGCGTGCCAGATCCACACTGCCTTCCTGCACCGCAAAATGCAACGGGGTCCACCCATCATCATCCTGGGCAGTCAAGTCCGCACCGTAATCGACGAGTAAACGGGCGACTTCCGCGTGTCCCTTTTCGAGTGCCAGGTGTAATGGGGTCGACTTGTCATCAGAGTTCTGTGAATGCACCTCACTAGGGTATGAGGCAACTAGAAACCGTACAACGGAGGGAAAGCCACAAAAAGCGGCGTAATGTAATGCGCTTCGGGGGGGTGGTAGCGGCCTTTCGCCTCTTTTGTGTCGTGTCCAGCGAATTGGGTCGCGCATCCAGACCCAAACCGCAAGATGTGATTTGCTTGCATCAAACAGCTGTTTCATCCCTTCTTCGACAGTTTTCGACACACCCTCAAAACGGGCATGCTCGACCCAGTGTTCCGCTGCATATTCTGCAAGAGGAAAATTCTTCAGGACGTCTTCGGAGACATTTTCATCCAGATGAAGTAGAATTCCTAGACATGCTTGTGCGACAAAAGTATGGGCGGGTGTCAAAGAAACGTGAAAGTTGTTCGAAATGATGTCCGGTCTTTTGGAAAAGCAGGCGGACATCAAGAATTCTTTCACCGAAAAGTGGGAAAATTGTATAACTGGTGAATCGTCGATATTGACAAGTGCAAGCAATGTGGAGCATGTCGACAGCACAGCTTCTAATGGGTCTTCCTGGCGGAAATCCTCGCAAAATTTCGGAATCGGTCCTACATCAAAATCAAATGCCAGAAATTCGGCCAGCTCCTCTGGACTGAGCGGGCGTTTAGCCACTGAGACGCATAGGAACAGCCGTCGAGCGTATTCCCAGTTCGTGCTCTGGATCTCTCCCAACGTGCGTTCATATGTCTCGTCGAGTGTTTTTGGTAATTCGTCTAGAACCTGTCGGATACGTCCCGGGAAGGACACACCCAGGTAGCCGAGCTGGCAATACACCCATCTGAACCTATAGCAGAGGTGTCAGTGAGAATTATGACGAAATTAGGTGTTCATACATTCCATCAGCCCGCGCTGTCAAGACGTCAATGACAAGCTGCTTGTGTTCCTGCTTCCATCTTCGCATCTTTTTATGCGAATTAACAGTGGACCTGATATAGTTCTCGATATCCTTCATTTGTCCGTTCTCGTCGTGTATGGATATAGAACGGAAAGTTAAGGGCTCAAGGACGACTTTGATGTCGGCCTCGGGGCGGCTTGTAACGCATATACGCAGGTTCGCAAATTTTGAATCAACGAGGTCCTCTAGAAGCATGAGGACTTTGTCGCGGGGGCACACCACATCAGGTGTAATTGGACATTCATCCAACGCATCGACAACTAAATAAACCGGAGCTTGTCCTGAGAGTTCCAACAGGTCCCTCAAACACCCGGCGAGCTCATGATCGCTGGGACTTTGTGCGCCATGGTGGTGTGTGGAATAGAAATTGGAAAGGACATCGGAGTAGGAGTCCGACTGGTCGCAAAGCTGGGACAGAAAGGAAGAGAGCAGCCCACGGAGATCCTTCTTTTTGTCTTCCCGGAAGTCATAGTAATAGAACGCGAGTGATGCGAACCCGCGTTTTTGCATTGCCTCGATTTCCTGGATGATCGTAGAACTGGCCGACACCATAAATTTTCGAGAAATGATACCGAAAGTTTCACGTACCAAAGAACACTCTTTCCTGCGCCCGCTACGAGGAAGGAGGATGATCAATCTCTGTGACAAAGTAAGCGGTAGACGGCCACTCACGTTTCCCATGCATCCACAACAAGGAACTCCGTCCAGATGCTTTCCATTCTGAAAATATCTCACCCTCCACGAACCAGGCTGCGGTCCCTTCGTGGTGGGATTCACAAGCAATGTGCTGATTTTTCCATGGATCAGGGGGAGAGAGCCAATTTCGAATATCCCGTTGTAATTCGTCACCTGTCACGCCATTTCAGTACCTCCTGTCCCCAATAACAACATCAGAAAATAACCGACGTTTCGACTTGTTCTTATCGCTCGCCATTATATGTGGAATTTGGGAAATCGATTCGTTGGGACAATGTGATTGCCAGACGGTGGAATGTGACGGTGAGAATTGAGGGCGAAGAATACTGTCGCGCCGCATTGCCTCATCTGACTCATCCGTTTATCCTTGTACATGGACGCAATGTCATTGCTTGAAAGATATGGGCGCGGTGTATCCCCTCATTTTGATCATGAGTCATGAGTCAGATCCAGGTGCAAAGCATCTTGGCAGGCCAGCCGAACGTACAACTCAACAAACACCAAACCAAATGAATCGTCCACACTTGTGGACCTTGTGGTCGACCTCCTCGTCCTCGTCTGATACCTCCTGAAGCCCTGCGGGAACGTAGTCTCCCTGCAAACAACAAGGAGCTCGATCTGGACAGCTAGTCCTACGATGGCCCGATGGGATGCAAGTCGTTTTTTTTTTTTTTTTTTTTTTGAAAGCGTTTTATTTCTCAATAAGTAGCTACTAGTAACTAAACTATCAAGAAATAAGTGCCGCATGGCGGAGCGTCAGCCCCAAGTGGCGCGCTGAAGCCGGGCCGTATGGCCGGGGGGTGAGGGAGAAAATGCCTTTACGCACATCCCGTCTGGGATAGTGTGGGGCTCAGGGTTATGGTTTAAGGCCGTACCCTACTACCCACTAAAACCTCACGCCTGTTGGTCCAGTCGTTCGGGAGGTCACCTTTTCTAGCAAGGACTTTTTCCCAGGTGTTCACTATCAAATTAGTAAACCCTTTGTTTCTTTTAATCATGGTTGCCGTTATTTTGTCCTCGGTGAGTCTTTCATTTATTGTGCGTAACCATCTTGATTTGATTTCCCGGTAGCTGTAGATCTCGCAGGTGCAAGTTGCTCAGTCAGAGACTTGCTCACGGCATGTGGACATGTGTGACGATGAGTGATATTGGTGTGACGGACGGCCACAAGAGGCCTTGCGCAACACCCACTATATCCCCCAGGACGACGCTGCATCCTCTATACTATATGGGCCTCAAAATGCGAACGAAATAGCTTCTCAAGGTTGGGATAGGATGACAAATGTATGGGCCAAGGTGCATGGTTAATTTTGTTGCTAGTGGTGTCGTCTTCTGACTGGTTTTGGTTTGGCCAGGTGAAGATTTCAGGGAATGTGCCTTCCAAGGCGGCCAATTCTCCTGCGTCATGTCCACTTGTGACAGCGCCTCGCGCCCAACCCCGTTCGCATTCGTTCGGGTTCCCTTGCAGTGGCGCATCGATTCGCGCTCTCCCTTTCACGGCAGCGCGTCAGTTCGCACTCTCCTTTTTGTGGCGGCATGTCCCTTCACGTTCTCCTTTCACGGTGGCGCTTCTGGTTTGCGCCAGCCCTCTGATGGCAGCACCTTGCCCTCTTGTTCGCCCTCTCACAGCGGCGTGTCGAGCCATGGATCAGGCCACATGTGGGCACCCACATCAGGGACAGGCCTTTGCGCCTGGGTTGCACAGTCATAAGCCTTCGAATGAACAGATTTTGCTCCCAAACAAAGCCTCGCATTTATGGGTTGGTGGAGTCGGGAGGGCGTCCATGCGCCCTTTCGATCGGCATGTTAACCTCAAGTGCTGCACCAACATCAGGTCCATTGTAGAGCCGGGATACTCTATTCCATTGTTCCCTCACCGAAAGAATTAGGTCTACATGATGTACATTGTAAAATGCAGTAACGAATTCTACTGGTTTATCTTGGGCTTTGCCACGGATGAGTTGTGCTTGCAGGATTGGATGACTGGTGGGTGGGGATTCCGTGGGGCGATGGGTCATGCAACAGCGGCTCCAGCTGTGCATGCTGACGTGGCAGCTCCTTGGAAGATGACAATACTGGGCAACCGGTGGGTAGTCACAGTCTAGGCGGCAGCTTCTCAGGACGAGTTTATTAGGGAGGTCATGGTGGTTCAGAAATACGGGGACTAGGCATGATGGGTAGGAGACGGTTGTCTGAGGACTGCCAGGGTGTCGGGTTGATTCTCAACGCAGGGGGTTGTGAGGGGGCAGTTGGGCCTTCTGTTGTGTGGTGGGTGGGGATCTCACAGGATAGGTTCTCATCATCAGTTTGTTCTATTCTGACAATGTGTGGGGCGGATGGTGTATCCTTTGTTGAATCCTTGCCCCAACAATTTGTCGTGGGAAAAACCGGCCTGGTGTTGGTCGCGGTTCAAGGAGCCCTGGGGAGCCTCTCGGGATGCAAGTCGTTGCAAATACGGTGCAGGATTTCAGCATGTGAGGTCGACTGGTACGTTGTCGGGGGCTACTATTCCCCGCCCCTCGCTCGCTCGATTAACTTGCCAGATAACTTAGGCGTGTCGTACCTTAGCTGATCACGATCTACAAAGTCGCGTCCTGATCGTATTACACTGTCTTCACGCCCGATGTTCGATTCGCGCGCTGCTGCGCCACACAGCGGCAAAGCAGAGAGGGAGGGAGGCCCTGACATACGTTCCCACTGGCACCCACCGCGACTTCGGGAGAAGTACTGCAACAGCCCTTTCATGGCTTCAAGCGTCTACAATGTCGTTGCTTGTTTCTTGAAAACGAATAACCTGACTTTCCCTGACCAGCGAAACACCTATCATAGTACCAGTGCTACGAAGGATAAGGGTTGGTGTTGGGTCGGGATTTACCCGCCCAATGTCCTGATTTCAAGGTTGTTCTTCACGATGTCGACCGATCGGTTGATCGACGCCTGCAGTTCTCAGAAGCCAATTTGCACAATAAACGATCCTTCGTGGCCCAGCAGGTCTACAGTTGTTTGTACCGTACGCAACGGAAAGCGTTATCCAGGCCTCCGTATCAGCGGGGTTGTCATGCGACCGCTTCCTCGGCACAAGCGTGAAATTATTCGCACCATAATGGCACATATATACACATACAGATGTTGCAAGTTGTGATATATCAAAGAGAGATGGGCAATAGTGGTCATAAAATGATTGATATATGTTGTAGGTTCAAGAGAGGCCAAGAAAAAAGAAACAAAACATGCCCTCAAGTTTTCGCCAAGGGCTTCTCCTGTGGGGACAATGTCGCCATCTCGTTCATCCCCATGCCTGCCGTCTTTTGCTCCTCGTTCATCTGTTCATCCAATTCGCGCCGAGTTTGTCTCCCTCGCAGGAAGAAAACGGACCCGGTGATGGCGAGTACCCAAGCGCCATTGAAGATGATCGCGCGGTGCATGTTTTGTGGTGGGTCCGCCGCGGGAGAGGCACGGAGGGCATCTTGCACTGTAAAGGACGAAACAGAGAAGAAAATCAGTAAAGAAGAACCACGGTGTGAGCGAATGGCCGAAAATGCGAGGCTGACCTAGTATAAAGATGAAGCAAACTAGATTTCCGCTTCGAATAAAGGAAAGATTAGTTCTTCGGTAGGACAGTTGACGGAGGAAAAGGAAGCGCGCACAAGAACCATAATACGGCGGAGCTTCCGTCCGGGTTCCTGGTCAGTTCGACGCCGAGTTCAATCGCAACGGGTAAAAGTGTTATCGAGCACACCCCAATGACTGCGAAAATGACAAAAAGCGCTGCAGCGTTATGTGGCCTCACTGCAACAAACACGGATTAGATCAACGCCCCGAAGGGGAAGATGAGTAAAACCTCCTTACCAGCCCAGATAAGAGATAACCAAGCCAAAGCAATGATCGGGCATAAGATGCGCACGGTAATTCCGAGGTGATGCGTTAAGATGCGATCAAAGACTGGTGCTGTGGCAATTGCCGCCACGATACCCGATAAGAGCAGAGCTGCTCCCATGAGACCGGAAGTGTCATCCGAGTAACCGTATGGCGACTACATGGATTGGATGCAGTTAGATTTGACGGCGGAAAAAAAGATTCATACAGACCATCCATTGCGAACTGAGAATTGAAAACGTGTTGATACTAGTAATGCGGATGAGTAACTGAGGACCTTGGGAGAAAAGCTCAATTGGGGGACTGACGCTGCAAGGAGTGAAGAGAAGACTGAAACGAGGATGGCAAAGTCGAATCGCTCGCGTAATGACATATGTGACTCGGGTGGGCATTTCAATCCCACCGCGGCCCGTATGAGTGAGGTAATAGACGGTGAAGGGATGCGAGAGCCAGAATACGCTGAGAGAAAATAGGTTTCAGTCGACAAAGTTCGGTCCCTAAAGATGGGTCCATACACGGAGGAGTTGGTGGGGCCTCCGGGATGAGGAGATCTATGGGGACGACTGCGGTCGACATTATGGCCAATACGAGGATCTTAGAAGTTGCATGTCATGTCGATGTTCTCACGTGAATTGATTGAATGAGCACGTACCGACTTGCGGGTATCCGAGAACATGGGTGAGAGCAGCTGACCCAACGCACCTCCAATCGGATTCGCTGAAAAAAGGTCGAGTGAGCTGTTGGGATCAACCATTACGAGAGAGGAAGGCACCTGCCTATAGAGATTATCATTGTAGCGGTTGTGCGTCCCTTCAAGTCAAACCACCGTTCTGAATATTTCGGTGCTAAGATCTGGTATACTGGTTGCGAAACGGCGGAAAGCGCCTAGCAAATGTATGAGACGAAGGCAGGAGGAAGAACTTTAGGGGCCATTTGCCAGTGCTCACCTGACCAATAATGATGAGGGAGTAGGCGCCACCTTTGGATAATGACCGCGAAGTACCGGCATATCGAACCCACGCTGATAATAGAAGCAGAAGAGCGGCAATGTCACACTGTTCAGTCGAAATGAGAAGATGCGCCGCATGGGAGGAGACACGACACGGACACATCTCTTCAACCCATATCGTTTGGTGACTATAGGTGTGAGAAACGCCGTTGGGAGGTATACACATGCAATGATGTTGCCCAGCCAGTTAACCTCGCTCAGGGTAAACCCGAAATCACGAACGACTGAAAGTAGTAGGTAAGTGGTGTCAGAGGATACGCCGGCAGGACGTCACACCGTTGTCGGATATAGGGCCAAACCACGGCCAGCTTGCGGAGCTCACAGCTTCCAGCACAAACTATCAACCATTAGCACCGCATGAAAGAGATCGTTGTACAAGTACTGACCATGGCAAAAACTCCAAGCCATCGCCGTTTGTACAGTCGGTAGGGCCCCGCAGGTGGTGGCGCCCCTTCATTTGTAGACAGAGCGGTGGAAGTGACCTCTGAAGTTTTCTTGTCTCGTTGGGAGTCAAAACTAGCGCCCTGGTGCAGCGAGGCCGACTGCGTGTGCGAGGAGGGTGAGGCCATGGTTGGTGCTGTTGAGGAGAGGCAAGGGACGGGAAGGCAGGGGAGATTCGGAGAACTGAGGGGAAAAGGCGGAAGCTGATCCTGAGCGGACCCAGTTCCATTCATCATTCATTACATTTTTGGGCGTCACCTGGTGACCTTGAAAGCAATTCAGTCAGCCTTGGTAGCGCTTAGCGCTCAGAACAGAACGGCGGCGTGGACAACTCGCTTTGCTCTTTTCGGCTTATCTAGATCGAGATTGGTCAGCCACGACTCAGTTTAGTCTAAAGGCACGTGCCCCACATCCATCATCGCATCGACAAACCCATGAGTGAATATTGGGTTTCCAAGAAACGCTACTTTTGCAAGTACTGCGACGTCTACATAGCGGATGACGTCCCTTCGCGACAACATCATGAGAATGGTCTTCGACATAAGGGCAACGTCGAGCGTTTCGTGCGTGGCCTCTACAAGGCTGGTGAGAAGCAAAAGAAGGATGCCGATGAAGAGAAGAGGGAGATGAGAAGGATAGAACAGGTATGCTCCTACTATTTTCTCTATCATAGCTGTCTGATCCCTTTCAAAAGGCTGCCAATGCGGCATTTGCTGAAGACGTAGGCGCGGGTCGAGCGCAATACGCAACCCCGTTGAGTGCTCCCTCTCGTGCGGCCTCATCATCGAGCCAAAAACCCCGGAAGGCTGGTGGAATATCGGACTACTCCACTCCGGAGTCACTCGGATACACAGACCCCGACATCGAGCGTGCTCGTGCAGAGGCGGAACGTCGGAGGACGCAAGGCGTTGCCGGCGATTGGCAGGTTGTGGCGCCAACCACTACAGAGCCTCCTCCTGGCACGGGAGAAGATCCAACACAACACGGTGATGGAGCACAGAACCGCGAGGACAACCAGGAGGCCGGAAAGAAACGCGCCGTCCCAGAGACCGCGGAGGAAGACGAAGGCCGGTGGAAGCTGCGGAAAAAGACTACGACCGTCGGCCTCGGGGAGATCTATGACCCCGGGATCATCGCTATCAAGCCAAGAGCCAAGACGGAAGTCAAGGAAGAGGAGACGGCTAGCACAGCTAGACTACCCTCGGGCGGCGCCCCTGTTGCTGGCGACGCGAAGGCTACTGCGCTGCCCAAGTGGGCCCCGGTGAAATGGAAAAGGGCGGGCGAGCCAGCGGATGATGCGAGTGGCGAACCGAGTTCAAGACTGGTGGATGGAGAGACGGCACCGACGGAAGAGACATCACGAGTTGTTCTCCCGGATCCCCCAGACGCAGATGAGAATGCTGCGCCAGCTCCAGTCATTGCTGATGTATCGGCGGAGGAAAAACCCTCGCTCGTCAAACTCGAGGAAGCCACACCCTCTGGAGAAGCTTCCTCGTCTGGGGGGAGTCTATTCCGCAAGCGCAAGGCACCCGCTGGAGGGGGCGCGAGCAGTCGGGGACGAGGGTTCTAGGGATCTTGCTGCTTTTTGGGGGGCTATAATGACTGTCCCTTGTTCGTCCGACTTCATCTGGTATGCTCTTTCTATTAGTACACTTTGCCGCGATGGGTGAACTTATCATTTATGAAGGACGCCCCCTTCGCACCGATGCTTCTCGGCTTGCGTCTTACAAGATGGATGGTTACAGCGACGGAACGAGGCCATGGTATTGTTGTATGCACCGGCACGCTCTGATTAGCAGCGCGGTACCCCATAGGCAGCACCCGTGCTTGTGCGCTTTCCCCCCAATATAATCGGTGTCCGGACATCGACGCATAGCGACAATGGATAATTCACATTAGTACCTAAAAAAACTCATACTCTTCCTGAATGATATGAGATCAAAACGGTATCAGTGATGTGACTGAGCAGTGAGGGCGAAGTCATCAGTGAGGCCTAGTCATTTAGCGCTTCCGCTATGTGACTCGTCTTCAACTTTATCGCCGTATAAACAGCGTCACCAGGTTGTTAACATTCACTATACTCGCATCATCTCTAGGAAGTTGGTATGGAAGCCGTTACTCAAGAAAGGCCTGTCTCCCATTCCTTACCACTGGCAAATGCAAACAGCACCGAGTCTGTTCCGTCGTCGTCAACAGAAGATAAGGGACCAGTGCTGCTATCTTTCCCGTCCATCCTCCGCAACCCTGGATTGACCAGCCGCTATGCCCACCTTATCGAACCAAAAGGGCCATCATCTGCTCCCGTCCAACCAAAGAAAGTTTGGCGGCGGAATGACAACGAGGGCAAGCGCTGGGTCCGACGACGGGAGAACGGTGCGTCTCTTATTCAACAGCGCACGCTTCTTCTCTGCTAAAGCTAGAAAAAAATTCATCGTGGACCTCTACATACGCACGCACAGCCCGCTTCACGGACAACCCGCACATCGCCCCACCAACGAGGCGCGATCTCGAGCCCGCCCCCGAACTCCCACATGCGACGTTCCCCATTCCGCTCCCGCCCTACCTCCCGCGCAGCACACCGCTCCCTGCGGCCGTTCCGCCTACGCCCGACGCCAAGGCGAGCACCGCGGGGCAGTTTGGTCTCTCGGTGCGCGGGATGCGCAGGGCGCTCCGGGGCCGGCACGGCGCTGGCCCCCGCACGCAGGCGCTGGTGCGTGGCGTCGAGGACGAACTCGTGCGGTGGTTGCACGGCGAGGACGACGTCGTGGTCGTGAGGGACCCCGACGCGCAGCGGGAGCCACTATTATCGAGTCACGATGGCCAGTTCCAGTTCCCGGGCCGTGCGGTCGCGGGGATGGAGGAGGTTCGTGAGGTCGAGCGCAGCCCGCAACGGCTCGTCTGGTGGATCGAGAACGACACTTGGGCGCGGTATGTGGTGCACTGCTGCGCGCGGTATCACAACGTCGTCAGTTTCAGTACGTTCCACCCGTTTCTCTCTCTTTTTTTCGATCATGGAGTTCAGATGTCTATTTTTTTTGTCTGATGTTCGTGAAAATATACTGATCGTCTATCACTCAGGTAAAGACACCCCGACACACCGCCTCACTCACATCCTGCGTCCGAACGCGACACGACCGGACACAACTGCACGCGCGGCACTCGCAACGCCACCCACCACCGACGATTCTGACATGCCCTCCTCTCTGTCCGACATCCAATCGATTGACGGTGGCTCGGACATCCTTTCAGAATCAGACTTTGTGCCTGACCTAGAACCGGGGCGCGAACACCACCATCACGGCGGGCGCCATCACCGCCTCAACCATCCAGGAGAGACGGCCCCGCTATCAGACATCGCCTCGGACGTGGATGCAGATGTGGAGACTGGCGGTGATCTCGAGCAGGCGACTGCGTCGTTGTCCTTGGCGAACGAAGCTGAGGCGCCACGGCTGCCACTGCGCGGGGCTACGTACCGTACGCGGGCCACAGTGTGGGATACCCGTCGGGGCGCGCGCTCGGGTTCGTCCCCTTCCCGTTCCCCGGCGCGCAGACAGCCACGTCGACGTTTTGGCAGAGCGGCGGCGAAAAAAATTGGGAGTGGCGACCCTGGCAGGAGAGAGAGCTTCTATGATTTTATCTTCAAATGAAATTCATCCCGCCCTTTTGTTGTCTGTTCCTTTTTTTTTTTGGCAGGTCGGGCACTCGCGCACGGATGTTCTGTACGGACCATACAGTACAGTTCGAGAACCCGCGAACTAACACACGCAGGCGCTTTTTTTTTTATTTAGTTTTGGATATATGAGATCTTGGCAATGAGTGTGTTTATGCAAATTTTTGAATGATGCCCTGCAGTTCGGTAACTCAGGATTAAAGGAGACTGGTTCAGTTACCAAGCCCGAGGATGTGTTAAGCCTCTAGGGGTACATCAGTGAATTAGGTAACAACTCAGTTGTTGAGCACATGGCAACACGCCCTCGGTGAAATGTCTGTGCTGTGCTGTTACCCCAGGAAGATCAAGCCGAAGTGTGTTTGAACGTTGGATCGGCGGAAACAAGCAAAAGGTGACCTCGGATTACGTGAGCCCTTTACGTCACGGTCGTCGCGCGCATCTAGACGCCAGTCATTTGAATGTGGGAAACGTATGTCCCCGTTGTTTCCCAAGTCCCAATGGTCCAATGGGATCGTGCCGGGACGTAATTCGAAAAGTTTACTGAAAAGTCTGTCACGGTATTTACCCTTGTCATGTCATGTCTGGACAGAGTAAATCTTCAGCTTCGTGCAGATACAAGTACGTTGATTGACCCCGTTCTGTTCGAGGAATGGAAAACGTTACTCGTTAGTGGCGGGAATACGGCACTGCCCCACATCGCGGACAGGTTACTTGCCCGTGAAGTCCTGTCACGACTGCGGAACTTCAACCTGAGCCACACACTCACGGCCGAGCTTAATCGCAACACAATGAGTGCCTGGATCCACGGATGCCCCGTTTTGACATGTAATTGAATCACGGAAAAGATATAAGCTTCATCGCGGCGACTATTTCATCTTTTGCTCCGTCTTCGTTGGTCCTTCCTTTCGTTGCGTTTCTCCCGTTCACAATGCATATCATGACCAACTGGCAAAGCCCCGCTCTTATCTTCGCAGAAACTCGTGCGTCTTATCAGATTCGTGAGGGTTCAGTCGTCAATTTAGCCCTTCGTGACAGTCTCATATGTCAAGTTTCTCCATTTCTTGGGTGGCCTGTACATGTGAGCAACCTCAATCTCACTCAGGTGCCGACCATGTCTCCGTTTTGACCTTCTCGATGATCAGATGGGAGTTTGTCTTGCATCTCGACTTTGACTTCGCCATCGTCTCGCGGGAACGCGCCTTTCGCCCATCGTTTTTGGTATGTCCCGTGTCAACCGAGGGGTGACTTTCAAACAATTAATTGGGGATTTGGTGCTACTAGCTTTACTTAGGAGCGCGGTGGTTCCCTTTGGTCATCATTATCATGCAGTTCGCGTTGTACGACTCGGACTCTAGCCTGGACTGTGGGGTACGAATCTTCGCTTTTGCTTTGTTCAAGTGGAAAGACACGAAGAGACTGAGTTGCTATCTAGGTCTATGTTCCCTTTCTCGCCGTAAGTTGACTTGGTCTTTCCAATACCGTCCTGAATTTTGTGGCGATACAGTTCTTCTCATATGGGGGGTTCTTGTTCGCGTCGTCTTTAATCGTTCTGCGCGTGTAGGTGGACTTTTTTTTGCGTTTTGTCTCCTGCTCACTAGCTACGTTCTCAGAGTGGAGATCTGGGAACGTAACAAGGTCGTTCTCGGCATTTCCGCTACTACGTTGCTCATCAACCTCGGTGCTTGCATTTATTGTGCGTTTACCTGGCTTTCCTGGAGACACAGCGTCTTAATCAAGTTTAGGTATGGCCGTAATCCACGGGCGCGCGGTGGAAGGCTCTCAGTTTTGTTGGGCTTCGAATATAACCGATACCAAATACAACATTCTTTTCATTGCCATCACTAACTTTGTGCTCTTATTACTCATACTCACTGGGCTCTTGCGAGGGAACAACCGCGAGAAGGGTGACATTTGGCATGTTTTGTCTGCACAGGTAAGCCTTTGGTTGTACTTACGGGCGTCTGCATTAGGATTTATGACCGATCACAGGGTGTGCCGTGGGTTGTTGTCCTGACTATTGCCGCGATCCCCCCACTGGTGTGTTTTATCAGGGCTGGATGTATCCATTTGTTGATCTTTTGTTTCCAGGTTTTTATTTTCTTGGATTTGAACGGTATGTGCCAGTTCGCTGTCCCAGTTCAAGATTTGGTGTACTCAAGGAGAGGCTGATTTCTCAGGTGTAATGGACATGGTACGTCTTATAGAACAGACGTATTCATGGAATTGACACCCTTCCCTATCAAGATTACACAGATTCCGGCTCGTAAGCCTTTTTTTCATCGCTGTTTATGATCTTTTCATTTTTGTTATTCAGTCGTCATCATCTCGATTTGTGCTTCACGCATTTACCGTGGACATCCGGTCCACCGTCGTTCAACCAAACGCGTGCGATCATCACAAATAAGTCACGGCGGTGTAGGACCGCTTGGGAAATTTGTAGCCCGTCAGGGCACGACTTTCCTCTCTGCATCTGGAGTAACGCAGGGAACTGGCCAAGTGTTCGTCATGGAATCCCTTACTCCTGCAAGTGTTGGCTCTTTACGTAATGTGGTGGAGGAGAAGGAGAAAGAGAAGGTTGTCACTGGGAGTGAAGAAGCTGTTTGATGCTTGATTGACCCATACTTCTGTGCATGTACTGGTAAGATTTGCATTTTGTTTTCCCTTGAATCTGCCATTGTGCTCCAGACGTAGTTTGCATGGAAGGTAGTCATACCCACATTTTACTTCCAGACCGATCTGCGTTGCAGGCGATATCCTCCATTCAAAGACCATTGAAGCCCTAGGTGATCTAGGTAACTGAGCTCTCTCGCATCCCAAATACTCTGAGGGTTCTGTCGGAATGTCTCGACGGGTCATGACTCATGACTACCTCATTTATTTGGAGGTGTGCGACCCGCTAGAACCACTGTAGACCCTTTTCAGGGATACAGGGTCGCAGCCACCTAGTAGTAAGCGCGATGGCGAATAACACCTGGGTAAAAAGAAAAGGCTGCCAGTGATAATTAGGGCCCGTGCCATCGTAAACGGACACGATAACTCTCAGTGGACAGCCAATCAAACCGAGAAGGCGTACGGGGATGGCATGCAGACTGATTAATGTAGTTCAAGGTTGGCCGTAGAGTCTTCGAAAGACGTAGAAGATGTCTCCGGATTGTAGACCGGAAAATACGAGCCAAAGATGGCAGAGAAGGCGAGGGAGGTTCAGAGGTTCGAGTCCGAGTTCCGGGCATTCACCTTCAGCGGAAATTTGTAACACGACAACAGCGACACCAACTCGGTACATAGTCAGCTTTCGAATTCATCACTACTTTTGTAAGGTCTACACATGGGCATGTAGGAACAAGGGTAGACTCGGAGTCGGTGGACAGGCACGTGGAAACCCGCCTGAGTTCACGTGACATGGCACAGTTCGGGAAACCTTCGCCCATTCACTGGCAATTCAGTTCGACACTCGTCATCATGCATCATGTGTCACGGCCGAACAGTTACCAATGCACATCCCAGCTAATTTCCCAATCCTAAGATGTGTAGTCGAGCCGCGGCCCAAACCTCAAGCTGAACCAAGCTCACAGCTCGGCTCGGCTCGGCTCGGGCTCGTCCTCTTTTGAACGAGGGGCTGGTGCCTGTGGGTCGTGGTGAAATATGGGGAGCCCGCGGCTGATAAGTACGGTGGTTCGCAAGATATTTATATTTTGCGTATATCGGTTCAGTGACACCCACGCATGCCTTCTCACCTCCGAGTATCGCCACGGTCAACTCCGTTATCGGATCAACGCTGACTACTGAAAAGATGTCCTGGATTCGAGGCTGCTGACCTATCACATGCGGTCGTGGGTCATCGGGTCATCCGTTTGACTACCGGACTTTGTTGGAACCACGTAATGATGCGAGGTATTTGCTGGTAATACTGGTATACGGGCTTGCCTCCCTGTTTCTCATGGTCCTTTCAGGCACCATGAGTAGCCCACATTGAATATGTGACGGTTGTTTCTCCCTCTCCTCTCATCTTCTCCCTTCCCTTCCTGGTGCCACATTGCGGTGCTTGGCAACCGCCTCTGCGTACCATGACCTACTTGCGCGATCCCACTGGCATCAGAACCGAACATGGTTCGTTTGTATTCTGGCCTTAGAGCGATGACCTTGCTTTTCGCCGCTCTCGCAAAGTTGGTGCATGTCTTGGGTGGCGTCTATATGTGAGCCACATTTACATGTCAGCCATATGACCTATCATCTCCCACCCAGCTGGGAATTTTTCTCCAATCTCGGCTACGGATATTCTGTCGTTTTGAGAATATGCAATTCAACTTGGTCCCTCCTACGATAGTATGTTCTTATCCCTTAACCTAGATCACAGGATCGGAAGATCTACTGAACGCATCCAGCTTTATTTAGGATGTCGTTTCTTCCCTTTGTTTACAATCACGTCCTAGTTTCTTGGATACAGTTTTCCTGGTGGAGTTGACTGCCAAGTATTGACTTCTCTTGGTCGCCTTGTTATGGATACTCGCCCCTTGTCAGAGGTATACTTTAATCTGGAGGATCGCAACTGCAGATGACTGGGAGAACAGAACGGAGGCCATTCGCGTTGGTAGATTCGAAGAGGTAAGGGAAAATATTCAGAGACGTGGTGAGGTCCATCCGGAAGGAGGTCCGATTCCCGGTATTCACTTTCATAAGAGATTTGATCTACGGACGGGTTCATTGGCCCACAAGTAAATCACCTTGCGGTACCCGTACAGGCTAGAGCACCCCAGAGCTGCCAAGACAAAGGACCCAGCTCCCATTAGGGAAAAAAGTGTCTGTTTCCTTGCAACCCCCGAACTGCGTGCAAACTTGAAGTAAGGGGGGAGAGCTGATCGTTAATCGTGGGCGTATAAACAGAGTGGAGCGTCCACTGGCACGCGCTCAGTCAATTTACACCCCGAAACCCGAAAAGGATGGGCAGCCAAGCTAAGCCCGGGCTGGGCCCAGACCACAAGCTCAGAGTCAACCAAGTTCGTGTGCTCTGGCTCGGACTTGTTCTCCTTTGGACGAGCTGGTGAAACTCCAGTCATGATACAACATTACGAGCACGATAATACTGGTACGTTCTATGGTTTGTCTTTTGTCTAATTTTAAAAAAGTGAGAAGAGAAGGGGCGGCGGCTGGAACTTGAAGCTTGAATCCGCGGTGTCCATCTTATTTCCATGGATTACTACATCATATCGCATATCGCATTTGCATCGGCCCGGACCTCAGCGAGATTCTGTATCTGTACTACCTGCCAACAGCTCACAATCTTTTTTCAGGCGGATGACTATCACTATGGCTATGGACGCCCCACATAAGGTATAATCAATTTTGGTTTGCGACTCTCGCTTCCCCATCCTCTGCTTTTCGCCTTGCCGTACCTACTAGTGCCCCTCTGCGGCGCTTAGTCCCGCGGCCCCTGCATACCATGACACACTGGAATGACCCCGCTGTCATCGACGCAGAGGATGGTTCGTTCGTAGTCTTGCCTCAGAGTCGTCCCTTCTGTAACTTTGCTTCAAAGTTGCTCTCATCAAGTTGGTGCATGTCTTGGGTGGTGTTTACATGTGAGCTACATTCACATGACGTTCGGATGGGTCACGGTCATTATCTCATATCTAGCTGGGAATTTGTGACAACCCTTGGCTTCGAGTACTCGTTCATCACGAGAAAGCGCAAGTTTACTTGGACATTCCTGGTATGGACATTCCCCTAAAATCCGATCAAAGAATCAGGAAGAGTTATTGAGCATCTCCAGCTTTATTTGGGATGCCGTTTGTGCCCTTTGGTTTCAATCACGTCCCTGTTTCTGGGATCCGACTTGCACCATGAAATTAACTGCAAAGTAGGGACTTCTCTTGGTTGTCTTGTTACTCAAGTGCGGACGCTGAGCTGTTATCTAGGCCTGGACGATCGTGACCTTCGTAAGGTGCCCACCGACCCCTTGATACTATCCTAAATATTCTGTTACTACGCAGATGTTCGGATATCTTTCATTCGCGTTCGCATCATCTCTGATTGTCATACGCGTGTGAGCAAAATATCATTCAATCGGCACCCACTACATCTAACGGTGACACTATCTCAGGGTTGCACTCTGGGGCCGGAATAAGATTGTTGTAGCGCTTGTTTCGGTCTTCTGGCTTGCCAATATCGGCTCCTACATTTATTGTTTGTCATCTCTTTGGTTTCCGTAACTCCACGTGTTGATCTTGCGTGCTCTTAGGTGCAGTTACGTCCTATGCAATCTGGAATGAGGATTACCATTCCTGTGCGGTTCTACATACAAAACGCGGCAGGATCGGCGTTATCTCCACACTTATCTCTGACCTTGTTATTCTTGTACTCATGCTCGCCGGTCTCCTCCGCTGGAAAAATGCTCGACAAAGATTTGGCATCTGGTGGCTCTTATTCATACAGGTTGGCACCTAATGCCGAGCATTTGACAACGGTTGACGTCATCTACAGGGCTTTGTATGGCTTTTGTTGGTCACTCTTGCCGAGGTGCCCCCTACAGTGCGTCTGTCCAGTGACCCAACCCTCCCTATTTAAACATGATCTCAGGTTTTCATTCTCTTGGACCTGAATGGTGCGTAACTTCTGTTAGACGTGAGATTGTTCTCCATTCAACGTTGATTCGTCCCCATAGGCCCCCTAAACATAGTGCGTTCATTTTCTGCGAAACATCCATAAAACTAATCGCCAGTTTCGATCTAAGATGTTCCAAATCGTCGCACGTTAAGTTTTCTATCACACGTAATCGATATGCGCGCCACTGATTGACATTTTTGTACTTCAGTGATCACCATGGCAATTGGGGCTTCCCGCATATACCGAGCACTGATTGACTTTCCCACCCTTAACCCCGGCTCAGCCAAAGTAGCTGCCACCGGTGAATGGTTAATCGAGTTATATGGCGTACCCGTGGATCCCTCGCACAATGTCTGCCGTGCGGCGGGAACACACACCACAGGAGGATCAATGACTAATTCGAATGGCCAGTCATCATCGAAGGACAACTCGAAGGTGGCAAAGGTTAAAGTTGACGATACCATCTGCCAGGTACCCGTCTAGTATTCCGTGGGCTTCACGTTGTAACATTATTCCTCGGTTCCCCCATGCATTTCTCCAAGGGTACCTCTTATATAAATAATCTTGTGCTTTGGGTGTTATTTATGGGGACAGATTCCATTTATGTAGCTGATAGTTGCTAGCCCCTTCGGCAGAGCAGTGGTTTTTTTAGAATGATCATAATAAAGGTCACAACCGCAGTCTGCGGGGACTCGGCTGGGGAGGAAGGACAGAAGTAACCCAACATATTGGGGCAAGCGAAACTACACGCGGTTCCCAATGGCGCCTGGTGGATTTGAGAAGGAAATAAAGACGATTAACATTAGAATCGCCTACACATGGCACATCTGAGATCTACCCGCACTCAGAACCAGGACTGGGATTCCGTGTGACATAGTGAGTCGCAACGGGATGTGGTTTTATCTTCGGCCATAGAGACCCTGGTTTAGAAGAGACCGGCCCCATACCAAGTACTGCTATAAAATGCTCTGTTCCCCACGCCCGACCTGACAGAGGCTTTTTCAACTCGGGAGCTGCCCACCTCCCATGCTTCGGCAGACGAGGTGACAACACTTGCTCTTCGACGTACTACGAGTCTACGCAGCCCGGGTTGCACAGGAATTCGAAATCAAGGCCTCAGGATCTGTCAAGGACAACGAAAATCCGACGACGGAACGTTGCTCAGAAGCAAGGGAGTCATAAGCCCTGTGATGCCCGGGTTAGTACGTAGATATACCGGGGACCCTCCGGGACGAAGGGGGCAAGAGGCGGGGGGTATTAGTAGGAAACGTGGGCCAATAAGAGGAGGGGTACGATATCAACCCCGTGGCAACAAGCGCAGAGGTGACAATGACTGTTTGAGTGGGTTCGCAACAGCTCAGAAGGCGTGTCCTTGATTTGCTCAGTGCTGGACGTTTTCTGGCTGAGCCTGACTCGGAGGTGTGAAGTTGGATGAGACCCTTGAAGAGACCACGCCGCCCGCGCATCGTAATAGTTCGTCACTTCAAGTTATCTCGTGGTGATCCGCAGCACCTGGCCTTGAAGCGTCGTTGAGACCGAATATTCGTAGTTGACCGATGAAGTTAATGTATATCGCAGACCCGGGCCACAGTGAAGTGAATGCCTGAGCATAGCAAGCTGCCAGCACCAGTAATAACTCGGCACTTTGTAGACAGACACCACAATTCTGGGAGGACAGGCAGTCTAGTCGAGAAGATATCTAAGGTAAGGTGGACAGATTGATTATGGTGGTTGGCTGCCGACGCCTCGAGTGATACGCGTCAGTCGTCTGGAAACGGAAATATCCGTGTTTGCGCGGATCTTTCCTAATCAGAGGTCCGATTTCTGGCTGGAACTCATATTCTAGCTTTCACACTTTCTACATTCATTCCCCCCCCATGTGCACATCCCGGGTCATGTGTTATGACACCTGGCCATGCATTGTGATGAACCACAAACTCTATTTGATCCAAACAGTGCATTCGGGTAACGCAAAACTGGTCTAGGGTACAACAACATTATCTCCATCTGGAAACCCCCAGATAGAGGTCATGCGCGGGATACACTCTAATGTTAAAAAGTTCCTGAATGCACCCTTAAATACGATCGGTTTGCGTTCCACGCCGTACACCTGTTGCTTCACCCCTTCCTCTGCTCTTTCTTCTGCCCTTCCTGGCGCCACTTCGCAGTGCTCGCCAACAGCCCTCACTCCCTCAGCTATGTACCATGACCAATTGGCATGACCCAGTTGTCATCAAGGCACAAAATGGTTTGTTTGTATTCTGGCCTTGGAACGGTCTACTCATGCAAGTCTTACACTGTAGTTTCTCTTATCAAATTTACCCATGTCTTGGGTGGCACCTACATGTGAGCTTCATACACCTGACGTTTGGGACGGCCCATCATCTCCGGAGTCCCAGCTGGGAGATTTTATCCAACCTCAGCTATGAGTACTCAGTCATTACGGGAAAGCGCAAGCTCACTCGGACCTTTCCGGTGTGTTCGCTCCCTTCCTTTCGACCCAGATCACAGGACCAGAAGATCTACTGGACGCCTTCAGATTTATTTGGGGTGTCGTTGGTGCCCTTTGTTTTCAATCGTGTCCCAGTGTCTGGGATTCGACTGGCCTCATAAAATTGACTGCCATGTATGGACTTCTCTTGGTCGTCGTGGTATTCAAGTGCGGAAGCTTACCTGTTAACTAGGCTTGGGTTACTGTATCCTTCGTAAGGTGCCCCATAAAGCAGTTGGCACTATCCTAAACATTTGTTGTCACGCAGATATTTGGATATCTTTCATTGGCCTGTGCATCATCGCTGGTTATCCTGCGCATGTAGGTAAGGAGTCATCCCATTTGCACCTATCTAAACATGGTATCATCCCAGAATTGTACTCTGGGAACGCAATAAGACCACCGTCACGCTCGCCTCAGTCTTTTGGCTTGCTAATATTGGCTCCTGCATGTATTGTTTGTCTATCTCTTGATCTCGATAACACAACCCCTTGACCGTGCGTGCCATTAGGTGCAGCTATTTCCCGCGCAGTTTGGGATGATGACGCCGAGTCCTGTACAGTTCTGCGTACAGATCGGGGAAGGATTGGCATTTTATCCACACTCATGTCTGACCTTGTACTTCTTATACTCATGCTCTTTGGACTCCTGCGCTGGAAAGACGCTTGGCGAAGACGTGATGGGATCTGGTGGTACCTATGCACACAGGTGGTCATTCATGTCGAGCACTTTTCATCGTAGCCGTGGCTGACACCATTTACAGGGCTTGGGATTGGTTCTATTGGTCACACTTGCCGAGGCTCCACCTACAGTGCGTTTATCTTGTATCTTGGGGCTTCCCCAACTGAAAAATGTGATCTCAGGTTTTCATTATCTTGGACCTGAATCGTGCGTGACTTCTGTTGGGCATAATATTGACCTACATTCGACGCTGATCCGTCCTCACAGCCCCCATGAATCTGGTGCGTTCATCAGATGTGAAGAAGCTCATAAACTAATCGTAAATCTTTGATGCAAGATGTTCCAAGTCCTCGCAAGTCAGTTCTTTTGTCAGCCCTCCTGTCGCATAGAGTTGACATTTGCTACACTGATTAACGTTTTGTGATTCAGTGATCATCATGGCAATCGGGGCTGCTCGCCTACACTGTGGACTGGTTGATGCCCTTGCCTTGCAACAGATCAACAGCATAGGAGAATGACTTTTTACGGTCAGGATGCCGATATCGGTATGGATACCAATATTCATGATGCTGTGAACCGAACGTCTGAACCGGCCGCCTCTTGTCACATGTCGAGTCCTCTAATTAGTAGAAATATCTCCTTCGTTTCCTTTCTTATTTCGTTGGATGCATCTACTATAATATAAGGCAAGGCTTTGTGACCGGCAACTTGTAAATGGATTTTGTGTTTGTGTTACCAGAACTGCACAGTTACACATCGAACAACGAGAGGGTTGCTTACCACGACTCTTTTCTTGGACCATGATCCTGTCTAGCTCTAAACCCTCTGACTGCTCCCTGTGGTGACTACTGATATTCCATCTTCACTCTGTTCTTAATTCTTGTCGCTGAACCCTCTTCCGGTCACATGACTGATGGGTTCCAGCCCTTTCGACAAAGTGGTTTATTTATCAAAGGATTACAGGTTCGCGGGGAGAAGAGGGCGGAGATAACCCGATGTATTACTGTAAAGCGAGTATAACTACACGGGGTTCTTACCCAATGGGTGCATTGATGGGCCCGAAAAGGAAGGTCATACGACCCATCACCGGCATCACCTGCATATGCCAAATCGGCGATCCACCTGCACGCAGAACCAGTCCCTGGATTGCGTATGGCGCATGGGCCTGGGAATGGTCAGCTCGCGGTGAGGATGCGGCCGTTGTTTCACTTGTAGCTCCAGCTTGACAGATCTTCGTTTAGGAGAAGCTGAGCGAACTCATAGCAGGTACTGCTATCAAATGTATAGGTTCTGTTCTCCCGCTCGACTTGACAGTTGCACTTCTCGACTCGAGAGCTGCGTGCCTGCATCGTAGCCTGAGCGGGCGAGGGGCCGAGGGTCCTGAAATCCCGACGGGACAGTGCCACGTAGTCACGCGTAGGGCGTAGTACGGCATTATTCAGGAATGTGTCAGTGTCAGACATGATTTGGTGTTGCGAACTTGGGAGCACCGTTTAAAGCTCGTTGACCTGTGTTATCCCGATATTCCGGGTGTCCTATCTGGGTATGTCTCGACGGGCTGCAAATACAGTAACATCTATCTTTTGGGCATCATGCGCAGCCCGTTAGAATCACAACCGTCGGTGTTGTCAACGCCGCAGCTTGACTACGGCGTAGCATCAGCTAGAGAATTTCAAGGCTCTGCCAGTGATGAGTCGGCATTTGCGCCACTAGGCCCAGAAACACGAAATTTTATAGAAGAATTCGACACCATTAGTTGGGGCCATCGGTATCAGGTCATGGTGATCTCCCGCCACCCGCCGCCACCCAAAACCAATTTTGGGTTGCACGTGAATTCGAAATGTAGCGTAAAAGTGGGTTGGTCATATAATCCGAGCGGGCCCTTCGGGAATAAGGAAAATCCGACGAAAAAGGTGCACGGAAGCAAGGCAGGCGTACTGTAGCTCCTGCGATACCCGTCAACTTAGTCAGTAGTAGACACAGCAAGGACCCTGTGGGGTGGCGGGGTAATGCGGGCCAACAAAGCAGAGGTATCTTTGGCATTTGGGGACGGAAATCAATTGAACCCTGTGGTCGCGTGGGTGACATCCGCTTCGTCGGACTCGGACGTTTTCCGGCTATGTTTGCGGGACGAGTGTATGCAGGCCTCGATTGTGACAGCTTTCGCCCAAGTGTTCCAGTAGATCCTCATTACGATCCATAGCATCTTGCGAGAGCCAGAAGGATATATTGATGATATTTGCTGCGCTGTAGACCAATGTAAGCTCAAGATGACTCTGACACAGCGAAGGGCACTGCGCCGCGGCGCGGAACGTTCAGAGGTCCGATTCCGGACATTCACTCTCAGCGGGAGTTTGTGGCCCTACACTAGTACTACAATAGTGACGCTGATCTTGTATGCATTTGGCTTCAAGATCAACCGATTTCGTAAATACATGTGCCCAACATGGGCTTGTATGTGTATGCACCAGATCATGATGTTCTCTACAACAAATTCAGCGGATTCCTGCCTTCACGTGACATGGCATTTTTTCCTTTTTCCCGCATTTTGCCGTATGATGATGGTGTTACAGATAACTTACTGCCTCGCGGGTCGCCACACTGGTTAGCACACATCACGGCTATGTGTCAAGAACTATCCCACCACAAGCACACGATACGACAATTAGTACGTGCTCCGCACGGGATCTTTTCGTAGGGAAGTCGGTTCAGTTACCCCCAAGCGCCACCGCCACTTCTTTCCTCGTTGTTAACTCCCATATCGGATCAACAGGAACAATGAAAAGCGCTGGGCGTGAAACCGAGGCCACTCCCCCCCACGCTCGTGCACCGGTGTTATCCGTTTGACTACCGGATTTGTTAGAATCACGGAACGATGTGGGTACTGCCCTGTATATGGGCCTGCATTCCTTTTGCTCGTTTTTGGGCAAACGAGTGACTCAAATTAAATACGATCCAGGGTGACTTTCCACGCCATGCGACTTTTGCTCCACCCTTTCACTTCACTTTTCTCCGAGGCCCCTGCTTTGCCTAGTGTCACACTGTGGTGCTTGGCCCCCGCCTGCGTATCATGACCAACTGGCATGACCCCGCTATCGTCCATGCCGAAGATGGTTCGCTCACATTTCTTCCCTCGGAGCAGTCTATTTATGCAGCCTTGCTTTTCAGTCGCTCTCATCAAGTTCATGCATGCCCTGGGTGGTATCTACATGTGAGCTACACTCAAGGTTCGATCATCACTTCGATGTTCGGATGGCTCATCATCTGTCACCTAGCTGGGAGTTTCTATCAAACCTCGGCTTCGAGTACTCTGTCATAACGGGAAAGCGCAAGTTTGCTTGGACATTCCTGGTGTGTTTATCCGGATCGCAGGACCGGGAGACCTACTGAACACCCTCAGCTTTATTTGGGATGTCGTTGGTGCCCTTTGTTTGCAATCACGACTCAATTTCTGGGTTTCGACCTGTATCATAAAATTGACTGCCAGGTATGTACTTCTCTGGTCCTCGAGTTGATTAAATGGGACGTTGACCTGTTATTTAGGCTTGGGTGCTTGCAGCTTTCGTAGGTGCCTACCGGCCCATTGGTGCTATTTTAAGTTTTGTTACCCCACAGATATTCGGATACCTTTCATTCGCCTTCGCATCATCTCTAATTGTCTTGCGGGTGTGAGTAAGATTTCATTCGATTCGCGCCCATCTAAGCATGATACTGTCAGGATTGCACTCTGGGATCGCAATAGGATCGTCGTCGCGCTTACCTCGGTCTTCTGGCTCGCGACTGTCGGCTCATACATTTATTGTCTGTCCATCCCTTCATTTTCGTACCTCCAAAACTTGACTTTACTTGCTATTAGGTGCAGCTATGTCTGAGGCAGTTTGGGATGAGGACGCCGAGTCCTGTAGAGCTCTGCGTACAGAAAACAACAAGATCAGCGTTTTCTCCACATTCATGTCCGACCTAGTACTTCTTGGACTTATGCTCCTTGGACTCCTTCGCTGGAAAAATGCCCGGCAAAGATATGGGATCTGGTGGTTCCTATGCACCCAGGTGGCCATTTCACGTGGGCGCTTTATGCCTTGATCATGGCTAACGTCATTTAACAGGGCTTGGTGTGGGTTTTGATAGTCACTCTTGCCGAGGTACCCCCTACAGTGCGGCGTTTATCTTGTATGTTGAGCTTCTCTGACTGAAACGTGATCTCAGGTTTTCATTATCTTGGACTTGAATGGTGCGTAATTTCTGTTGGACGTGATATTAATCTTCATTCGACGCTGATCCGTTCCCACAGACCCCCTAAATTTGGTGCGTTCAATCAGATGCAAAGAAGTTCATAAAACTAACGGTCAGTTTCGATGCAAGATGTTCCAACTCCTTGCATGTCAGTTCGTCTGTCGCGTAGAACTCACGTACATTCCGCTGATTGACGTTTTGTGATTCAGTGGTCATCATGGCAATCGGGGCTTCTCGCATGTACCGTGGACTGGTTGACTACCTCGCGTCGGAAACGCACATCATCGTGGGATCAGGGTTTGTTCCGAATGGCCAAGCATATGCGAAATTCGAATCGAAGGTGGCTAAGGTTAAAGAACATGATATAGTCTGATATCATTGCGTTCAGTATCTCGTGCGCTTGTTGTAACTTTCTTTAGTCCATCTGCGTTTTGCAAAGATGCTGGTTGTATGACGTATCTCGTGTTTTTGTATATTGTTATAGGACAGGTTCCAGTTACGTGGCTGGTGGATCTAGCCCCTTTGGTAGACCCAGAGGTTTTTTTCCGGAGGAGCACAGGCGCAATTTTCAGGGAACAGGGGCAGAAACAAGCCAAATTATTAAACGAGGGCGTTACACGTGGTCAATGGGCGCATTGGCGGATTCGAAAAGGAAAGAAAAACGACTATGTGAGAGGTAGAATCGTCTACGTACGTCAAATCGGCGATCCAGACTCGCACGCAGAACCGAATCCCGGATGTGGGTGTGGGTTATGGCCAAGTAAAGCAGCAAAGAGGATGGGGCCTTGGCTCCGGATTCAGAGATCTCTCCAAATGCCCAGCTTATAAAGGCGTTGCCATTAAAGGTTTCGTTCTCTACCTCGACTTGACAGATGCATGTTCGACTCGAGGACAGCGCACTCGTGTTGTCGCATGCGAAGGGCTGGAAGTCACGCAGTCAGGCGCCAAGAACTTTTACGGCATTATTCAAGAATGTGTCAGACATGTAAAAGCATATCTGACGGCAGGCGACGTCTTACGGAGCGCTGGGAAAATCCAAGGGCGCTAATTGCGCCATGTTATATAAGAGGGACTTCTCGGGGCCCCGGACAGGCCAGGATGTGCGTGAAGAAGGGAAGTTCTCCCAATACCCAGACAAGGACATACTATATCCGCAGGTGGGATGATCCCCCTTCACAGAGAACGAGGGAGCTAGTATTTCGAATTAGCGGTGATAGGGCGGAAGGATCATCTTGGGAAAAAGGAAAGATGTCTGTGGAGTAGATGTAAACGCTGTCAGAGGAGAGGCACTGTAGCCATGTTGAGAGACGGTTTGGGGTTCCATAACAAAGGATGTCGTCTCGAGTCCACAGCCTTCCCAGCCGCAATTCGCAATTCGGGTGTGAGCGCCCGGCGGCCGGGTCTGATTATGACACCTCACATGTCCCTCACAGACCGCATTGACACTTTCCACATGGCCAAAGTTGACACCTCCTGGTCCCAAGAACGGGAGCCGAGAATTGACACGCCAGTCCATGGACGCAATCCGAGTTTCCGGTCCCTTCAAGCGCGTGTTGTGATTCGTGGAACGCAATAAAGACTAGATGGGACCGTTTCCATATATGTGCGTCCGTAGCTGATATCTTTTCACACAAAGGTGTGCATGCCATGCCAGGATCATTTATGCATTTATGTACAGTTCAATGTGTGGGTTTTGCTAGCGCCCTGTCGTGACCCTTCCTCCTTTCCGTCGTCTCCCCCACCACCGTAAGGGTCTTTTCGACCCCGTCCTGGCTCGGCCTCGCATTTCCCGGCGACCATGACGAATTTTCAAGATCCAAAGGTCGTGCAAGCCGATGCCCGTGCGTCCCCATACCCTCGACAGTCGCGGGATGACACCTGACTGGAGTAACAATAACTTTTTGTAGTCGCTTTCATCAAGCTCCTGCATGTGATGGGCGGGATCTACCTGTGAGCTGTTCTTTTCCTCCGTCTTGTGCTGCCTACCGATTCAAGTAGATGGGAATTCTTCACCTCCCTTTGGTTCGAGTGGCAAATCTTCACAGGGAAGAGAAAATATCGCTGGTCAATATGGGTAAGGCCCACCCCCATCACTCCCTGACGTGCCACTGATCATGTGCCGGCGCAAAGCTATACTCCGGTTGTCGACTCTCAGCCCTTGTAGCTATCATCGTGATATTTGTTGGTTTTGACGCTACGGAGCCCTTAAATTGTAAAGTGAGTGGAAGTTGATCCCCATCAATCGGGACTCGAACTGAACCCGTGACCATTACAGGTATGGTTGACGTCTGTATATGTGCGTCTACTCCCGTCGTGGTCCAAGGGACCAGAGCTATCTCGTTCGACCACTCACGATTTCTCTGCTCCAGCTTTTCGCTTATCTTGCATTCGCTTTTGCATCCGCCCTCATTGTCCTCCGCATGTGAGTCCATGTGTACACACTCCACGCCCATTCTGACGATGCCCCCGGTATACAGCGTCGCTATCTGGGAGAGAAACCTCATCGTCACTACGGTCGCCGTCTCTGCGTGGCTCGTGACTATCACATTCTACATGCGTAGTCCGTTTTCCGCTCATGTCATCAATCTGCTCCTTGGATACTAATCACGGATGTTGCGCTTGTAGATACTATCCGAGTACGGTTTCCCCAACAATCAAAGCCACGACTCCGCTGAAATCGATTTTTTAGGCAGATGCTGTCTGGAGTCCAACAGCAAAAACCTGCCTCGTTCTTCACACAGAACGGACGACGGAACCCGTTACCGTCACACTCGTGGAAGATTTTATCTTGCTCGTTTTGATGCTTTCGGGTTTACGACGTTACGGGGAGGCAGGCATGTTTGGTCTTTGGCGTTTTCTCTACCACCAAGTGAGTCCGAAAACCCTTTCCACGTTTTCCGAACCGAGGCGTCATGCGACTCGGATATAGGGCCTATTTTGGTTGGCTTTAGTCACCATCGCGGAGATACCACCTACCGTATGTACCCTTTTGCATTTTCACACGTAATTTTGGTATTCACCACGCTGCGCCAGGTTTTTGTCATGCTTGATTTGAATGGTGGGCTCCTTCCATTCTGTGCTCTTGGGCGATCATCGCTGATTTGTTACGTTCCCACGCGGACAGAATACACCAACCTAGTATGTTTCACCCCTATTCATACGACTTACTACTGTTTACGCTGTTCGCTTGCCTAGATGTTCCAAGTACCAGAACGTAAGTATTGATCTCCTTGGACCATGGTCATCATCTAATGCCATCCCTGCAAAGTCATCATGATGGCCATCGGCGCATCGCGAATATACCGCCACCTCGCAGGTTACACATGCATGACAGAGTTCAACTGGAATGACGAGAAGTACTGCCCACGTGCCCATGCACCGATCTTCCCCTCCTAATTCAGTGATAACACAGATCCTGGGCTATCATGGGTGGTGCCATGTCAGATTCGACTGGACCGGCGACGATACAGTTCAACAGTACAACAACCCAACTGTCGCATCGTCCAATAGGGGACCAAATGTCTCACACAGAGACATATACAACCGAGATGTCACATTCACGGACGTCTGACAAACATGGTAGTTGTTTAGCCACTGAGCGCGACTCGCCTGTATAACCATTGACATCCATGGCACCCGCCCGTTGTACTGTATTTCCATGACGATCCCCTTGCCTCTCCTTATTCTTTCCTTGCTCTTGTTCTTTGGGCGGATTGGTGTCAAAAAGCCAGGACGGAGATTAGGCGCTATAGGGCTTTTTGTTTTTCTTGATTGGGCTGAGGCTTTCAGTCTCCGCGTGGACATCGCGGCGACTGGTCGGATGATGGGCCTTTTCTTTGCGACCCTTGTTCGCAAACCGGCCACACATCCCCCTCGGTGTCCCCCTCACCTCCTCCCATTTACCAATTTCGCTTTTAGGGAGAGAGACCTACGCTCGTTACACTACAGTCGATATATCATCATCATCATCATCTGCTTGTAACTTAGGATACCACACGCGTCGCACCCAGACCCGATGGACAAAAAAAGACCTACATCATCTTTAACCCCCTCTCCCCTCGGCCCCCTTTTTTGATGGCAATCAAAACACGACCTGAGCTGGCAGCCGACGCCTGGAATACGTGACTGAATTCAAATGCGTTGCTCGCTAAGGGGCCGGGGATACTGTTCCACAACCTTATACTCGAATTGAGTCAGATAAAAAAATACCTTGTGCTTGATTGTGTGGGATGCGTTGTTCCTGAAACGGTGTCACCCCCTCCCTGCATCGCCGCGGAATCCAAGACGAAGCAAGAAGGTTATTTTGATCATCCTGTCAACGACACGCCGATCCCCCCTTATGGAGTTAACAGTGTGCTACATGCCAATACTGGCATTTTACATCTCCCGAGATCCTTCTCCTAACCCAGAGTTCCATATGAAGTATCACTGGACGTCGGGAAGTGGGGCGTGGTCGTAATGGTCGTGATAGTCGTGGTGGGGAAGTGGGTCGTGGTGTGGGGTGACGCCGACGGATGGCCTGTTCTTCCAGACGGTGTGGCGGCGCCGGTTGTGCCCTGAGGTGGGATATGAAGGTGGTGCGGGTTGTGTGGGTGGTGGTACAGCCTGTACAGGAGGGGGGGTTTACCGGCGCATGCAAAGGTAGAGGTGGCACTGGGGCACACCCGACAATTGAGGAGTAATACGCGCGGGGCTGGTGGGGGTGTACCAGGGAACTGCGGGCACAGAGGCGGAGCGGGTGGGGGTGTGTCTTTTGATGAAGTTAAATCGGAGCCCTGCTGCGAATGTGCCGTTCGTCGAGGTGTTGCCAGTGGCGCCGCGGAGCCTCCTCCTTTGGTCCTCCGTTGGTAGCAGCTTCGAATTTATCCTTCCGGCCTTCGCGCATGAACCGTTTAATCAAGGTCATGTCTTTCTCAGTGTCAGCCTCGTCGATGTCATGCTTTTGGAGGTCACGGAGGACCACAGGCCAAGACGGGTCGACGCCGGAAGATGTGAAGCCCTTCTCCGCCTCACGGCCCATGTGGGCGACATGGACCCTGGCCTCGGTGCAGAGATAAGGGATTTATTGGTCATCCCAGTGCCGTTGATTGGCTACAGTTGCATATACTCTCCTTGGCGGCAGTCCATATATATCGTTTTCAGTGGGAACACTTGTGTGGCGAGAAGAAAGAAATGGGATTCGTCACGCCTACTGACCCTCGGGACCAGGGGTGAATACAAACCCGATAAATTCAAATGCAGAAAGATCGTTACAGTAGTACTGTGTGCTCGATTGTATGGGTAGGTTGTTCCTGGAACACTGTTAGTCTGTTAACCCCTCCCCGCACAGCGAACGGAGAGAAGTAAGAAAGTTAATTGAACCTGAAGATCCTCTCTCTTGGAGAAAACAGTGCTACATGTCAATACCACTTCTCGGGAGCTTTCATCTAAACGTAGATGTATATATGAAGTATGAAGTATCACCCGTCGTTGGGGAGGGAGTGGGTCGTCGTAGTCGTCGTCGTGACAGTGGTGGTCGTGGTCGCAGTAGTGGTTGTAGTCCTTGTCGTGGTCGTAGCGTGGCGAAGAAGGGTGCCCTGTTCTCCCGGACGAGGCGGGGGCGATGCGGTGATTGAGACGGCGCATAAAGATGGCTCCGGTGCTGGCACAGGGGGTAGGGCCACTGATGCATGCGAAGGCGGGGGTGGAGCACGCACAGGCAACTGAGGAGCGACGAGGATGGATGCGCTTGTGGGATCGCGGGAGGTGCGCGGGTGATGTGTACCAAGGGACTGCGTACGCAGAGGCGGGGCGAGAGGGGGTGCGGTTGTTGACAAAGTCGAGCCTTGTTGTTGCGCATGCGTGCTTCGTCGGCGTTGGGGTGGGGGCGGGGGTACAGGCCGCCTAGGCGGATTCGGAGCCCTCTTTGAGCCTCTCGGGCTGTTGCCCGTGGTTGGAGCTTCGTTCTTCTGGGCATCCCGCACGAAGCTTTGGATAAAGTCCATATTCTCCTCGATGACATCCTCAGAAATACCATGTTTCTGGAGGTCACCGAGGAATGCTAGCCAGGATGGGTCGACGCCAGAAGATGTGAAGCCTTTCTCCACCTCGTAGCCCACGTGAGCGACATGGACGAATGACCCTGGCGTCGGTGCAGAGATAAGGGATTTATCGATCATACCTCCCCTGGTCGCCCTCTCGTTCTGTGGCCCCGATTCGGCCCTGACAGGCCTGACCTCTTCTGCAGGGGTCTTTTCGTTGATCGATGAAGTGGAGGAGGAGGCCATTGCGGTTCAGGGTGAAGCCACTAGTAGTGCTGCGCACCGTGACTACGTGGCCTTTTATTGCCCCTACGTGATCCACAAGAGGCAGTTTCCACCCAGCAGCCGGGTCCTCAAATCGCGAATTGAAGTCAGTAGATCAGATATAAGACGGAGAGCTAGTCGGTCAATACCTACTGGAATATACTTGCAGCTTGCTGATGAGCACTCGATGAGTGGTCGCTTCATCAGGCTGCCGGTGGCCTTCACGCGCTTTGGTGTGTGGGCGAACGAATATCGGCCGATAGTGAGTTACTCTCAATGACCCATCAACCATTCGTTTGTAACGCACCGGCAGCCTGAGGATGAGTGGAATTTGCCCTGTGAAAACGGACCTAGCCGGATAGGCTATCAATCTCGATGCAGAAAGGCCGTTCCCCTGGGCGGTGTAAGTCTGCTCGCTAAGGGGTCGGGGGTCCTACACTAATAGAACCAACAAAGATATCGTTTGTATGGAAGGGTTGTTCCTGAAACATGCAGGGTCACCTCCTCTCCCAGCACCGCGGCGGAGAGAAGAAGCAAAGAGGTAAGTTTGATGACGCGGTGAGCCTCTTCCACGGCGCAAAACTTGAAGGTGCTACCCATCAATCATCAATAGTACTGCAGCAATGGCATACCTCCGGGGACTGTCATCTCGACGTAGGTCCCCTTATTGGGTATCATATTTGCCTCTCACTGGCAGTGCTACAGTCGGGTGATGTTAAGTCGTTCGAAGTTGCCGCGTCCGAGTCAACAATTTCAAGTTGACGGGGACCCACCCTCGCGCGGAGCTTCAAGTCCGAGCGCTGCGAGGTATTCGGAATTATACTATATACTATCCCATTCACCATGTGGTCTTTTTCATATCTTTGCATCGCTTCCGAATGTGTGGTATGCGCAGCAAACTGTCCCAGAATACGGTCCAGTAAATTAAAGTTAAATT
>Ga0307509_10000984_pt1 | contig 48901 bp, 70 predicted proteins | sample 10_EM_MG_FD_202245 | JGI IMG/M metagenome (GOLD analysis project Ga0307509, IMG submission 202245) | Populus trichocarpa ectomycorrhiza microbial communities from riparian zone in the Pacific Northwest, United States - 10_EM | ecosystem: Host-associated > Plants > Roots > Unclassified | place... | reverse complement strand
ACCGCGAGCACCTCCTTTCGATCGATCACGTTCAACGTCTCCTCTATCACCAAGTTGAAGGTCCCAATGGCGCCCGCACCCTACGTGCCCCCCCGTTCTTCACACACAACGACGGTAACAACTCGAAGAGTAACTTTTTCCCTGTCAATGGAGAGGCTGAAAGGCGAATCTCGTTCTTCGCATCATCCCTTACCACCGCGTTACCCGAGGCCCTGCCTGTCGATGCCATGCCAACATTCACCGTCCTTGTTCCGCATTATTCGGAGAAGATCCTGCTCAGCCTCCGCGAGATTATCCGAGAGGAAGATCAAAACACTCGCCTCACTCAGCTGGAGTACCTTAAACAGCTTCACCCAGTCGAATGGGACAACTTTGTCAAGGACACCAAAATCTTGGCGGAGGAAAGTGGATTTGACAACACCCCGACCGCGACTGCAACCGAGAAGAGCAGCCGTAAAGCGGATGACCTCCCCTTCTACTGCATCGGTTTCAAGACAGCTTCGCCGGAGTTTACCCTTCGCACGCGTATCTGGGCCTCCCTCCGCGCACAGACACTCTACCGGACGGTTTCTGGGATGATGAACTATTCGAAGGCCATCAAGCTCCTCTACCGCGTCGAGAATCCCCAGATTGTCCAGAGGTTTGCGGGCAATACCGACAGGTTGGAAAGGGAACTCGAACGCATGTCCAGGAGGAAGTTCAAGTTCGTTGTCTCCATGCAGAGGTACTCAAAATTCAACAAGGAGGAGCAGGAGAACGCGGAATTCTTGTTGCGTGCCTATCCTGACCTACAAATTGCGTTCCTGGATGAAGAACCCGGAACCAAAGGAAGCGACCCGAAGTTATTTTCCACCCTCATCGATGGCCACTCCGAGTTTGACGAGAAGACCGGACGACGCAAGCCCAAGTTCAGGATCGAGCTCCCCGGCAACCCCATTTTAGGTGACGGAAAATCGGACAACCAGAACCATGCCATCGTCTTCTATCGAGGCGAATATCTACAGCTCATCGACGCCAATCAGGACAACTACTTGGAAGAATGTTTGAAGATTCGCAACATCCTCGGAGAGTTTGAAGAGTACAACATGTCTGGCCAGAGTCCCTACGCCCAGTGGGGTCACAAGGAGTTTTCCAGGTCACCTATTGCCATCGTTGGTACTCGCGAATACATCTTCTCGGAGAACATCGGCGTTCTGGGTGATATCGCTGCCGGAAAGGAACAAACATTCGGTACCATGACCGCTCGTGCCCTCGCTTGGATTGGCGGGAAGCTCCACTATGGACATCCCGATTTCCTGAATGGCATCTTCATGAGCACACGTGGGGGAGTCTCCAAGGCGCAAAAGGGTTTACATCTCAACGAGGATATCTTCGCCGGCATGAACGCCTTCGGCCGTGGCGGTAGGATCAAACATTCCGACTATTACCAGTGTGGAAAGGGTCGTGATCTCGGTTTTGGTACTGTCTTGAATTTCCAGACCAAGATCGGGACGGGCATGGGCGAACAGCTCCTCAGTCGAGAGTATTACTACCTGGGCACTCAACTCCCCGTGGATCGGTTCTTGACATTCTATTATGGTCACCCTGGCTTCCAGATCAACAACATCCTGGTCATCTATTCGATCCAAATCTTCATGGTTACCTGTGAGTCCCCGTCTTCGTTACTCATCTCACTGCTTGACGCCGTTGGTAGTGCTATACATCGGAACCCTCCACAAGCAGCTCGACATCTGTCCAGCGGACGCGAACGGCAACGTTCTGGATACCGCGTCGGCATGCTACATCCTCATCCCGGTTTTCGATTGGATCAAACGTTGCATTGTGTCAATCTTCCTGGTCTTCTTCATTGCGTTCCTTCCGTTGTTCCTGCAAGGTGAGTTGTTCATCCGCGCCGTTGTGTCTCTTGTACCGAACGAGCTTCGCAGAATTGGTCGAAAGAGGAACCGGAAAGGCCGTCGTTCGCTTGACAAAACATTTCCTTTCCGGCGCCCCGGTCTTCGAGGTCTTTTCTACCCAGATCTACTCCCAATCGCTCCTCAGCAACTTGACGTTCGGTGGTGCTCGTTACATCGCCACGGGACGTGGTTTCTCTACCACGCGGGTGTCATTCGCGATCCTCTACTCTCGTTTCGCTGGACCAAGCATCTACATGGGCATGCGGAACCTATTGATCCTCCTGTATGCGAGTTTGGCCATTTGGATCCCCCACCTGATCTACTTCTGGTTCTCGGTCCTATCACTCTGCATCGCCCCATTCTTCTTCAACCCCCACCAGTTCTCGGTTGCCGACTTCATCATCGACTATCGCGAGTTCCTGCGATGGATGTCCCGTGGCAATTCTAGGACCAAAGCAAGCAGCTGGTATGGCTACTGCCGTCTGTCCAGGACTATGATCACGGGCTACAAGAAAAAGAAGTTGGGTCACCCCTCAGAGAAACTTTCGGGTGACGTCCCACGAGCTGGATGGAGGACTGTCCTTTTCTCGGAGATCATCTGGCCGTTGGTCTCAGCAACTATCTTTGTGGTCGCGTACATGTTCGTCAAGTCCTTCCCCGACGAGAATGGAAACCAGCCCCCGAGTCCGCTCATTCGAATTACTCTCGTTGCTGTCGGTCCTATCGTTTGGAACGCCACTATGCTCATCACCCTCTTCTTCATCTCGCTGCTGCTCGGACCACTTTTTTCCAAGTGGCAGAAGTTCGGATCGTACATGGCTGCGTTCGCCCATTTCTCCGCGCTCGTTGGTATCGTCGGATTCTTCGAGTTCTTCGTGAGTGCACCTCAATCACCTACGCTCGTGGTTCCGCGCTAAACGACAGTGTTATCAGTGGTTCCTGGAACTTTGGGATGCCTCCCATGCCGTCCTTGGTGTCATCGCCATCGTTGCAATCCAGCGGGCCATCCAGAAGATCCTTATTGCAGTCTTCTTGACCCGCGAGTTCAAGCACGACGAAACCAACAGAGCTTGGTGGACTGGTCAATGGTACGGTAGGGGCCTCGGAAGCTCTGCGATTTCCCAACCCGCCCGTGAATTTGTAGTCAAGACCGTCGAGATGTCGCTATGGAGTTCGGACTTCTTATTGGCTCACATTCTGTTGGTCATCCTGACCGTCCCCCTGCTTATCCCTTGGTTCGACCGCATTCATTCTACGATGCTCTGTGAGTCGGGCTCGCGCACCAGAATCCGCCGCCACTGACCATCGTTTCCCCAGTCTGGCTCCGTCCATCGAAACAGATCAGGGCGCCACTATTCTCTACCAAACAAAAGAGGCAGCGTCGATGGATAGTCGTCAAGTACTCAATCATTTACCTGGTCGTGGTGGCTGGACTTGCCGCGTTGATCGTTCTACGTGAGTCCCACCCCGTGCCGTTGTATCGCACGGACCCTCACGTCGCTTGCAGCTGCGCTTTTACGGGAACGCCTGAAGCTCGATTGCTCGGTGTGCCGGAATATCTAAGCCCTCTTGTCACGTTTCGTACATTTCGAACCATCCTTTCGCATTGTGTACCATTGGCAGGCATCTTGACCATCGCTCCCTTCGGCTTTCTGTAATCATATATAGATACATACCACTCATTATCATCGGACTAATTGGATTCTGCGTCGGCAATGACAAAGTTTTTTGCTGGCTGTTCTTTGGCTGAAATCTGGAACCGCAGAGGGAGTGTGGTCCAACCCGCGTGTGGCCGCGTCTCGATCGCGACTGGGCAAGCGCTCACCCAGGCGAACCTCCCTTCCCATGACTTGGCCCTACAATGGCAGATCCTGAGGCCGCAAAGCTTTGTACTCAGATAATCCATTCACATTTTGGCCCGCTGACCGCGGTGCGTGACTAGAATCCGGCCACGTATCTAAGGACTCTAACCTGTCGCACTCGACAGACGGTTGCTTCGACCTTGCTCACCCGAGGACGCCTGAATCTGGGACAGATAGCCCAGTTCACATCGCTAAAACCGCGCACCGTTCGCGCCGCGTTGATTGTCTTGTTCCAACAAAATCTACTATGGCGCTCTTCCGCGGATGAAGAGAAAGAGGTGCTGGAGTTTAATATGGGCGAATGTCTGACGCGCTTGAGGTTTGGGAGGTATGTGTGGTGGGCTGAAAAGAAGTGCGGATCGCTGGTAAGTTTTCCAGTTTTCCACGGCCTTCCCCCGACTGAACGAACGTTAGGGCGGAGAGATTGTTCAGTTAGTGTTAGACAACGGGAAATTGAAACCACCAGACATCCATCGGCTGCTACAGGAGTCCACCCCAAAACCGTGTAAGTCATTCGTCCTGTTTCCGACTATCCTTGGTCACTGAGCAATCCCAGTGGTATCGGGACGTAGAGAGATGCTATACAAGCTGGTCTCGGAAGGGTATCTCCGGCCGTCGACCGCGCTATCTCACATCTCACCTCGGGAGAAATTGATTCAGTACGAAGCCGAGGAAGTAGGGAAAAAAACAGGCTTCCTTACTGCCAAGGAGCTAAGGCAGGCCAAGGAAGCTGCTTGGGCTCGGGTGAGGAGGGAGGAACAAGAGGAGGCCAGGGAGAGGAATGGTATTGTAAGTACCTGGGAGTTCTGCGGACCGACAAACACTCACTCGTCCTCCGTTTTCCAGAAACGGTGCGAACCGAGAGAAGTCGGTCGCAGGACGAGTAAGGTGAGCGTCAGTGCGTCGCCGGTCGAATTGCAACCGTGACAAATTCAAGAAAAAAGCCGCGGAAGAGGTAGACGTGAGCATTCTCGTGTTCTTTCTCGTGGTGCCTAGCCACCTAACGCCAAAGTAGGAGAATGTGCATTTTAGAGTGAATGTCAACAAATTCGACGTGTACATTCGAAACAGTGTTGGTACCGTTCTCCGACCATCCACACCTGCGGCTTACTCGGTCGGGATAGCTCGTGGAAGTGGCGGCCTTGCAACGTTTTAACGAGTCCGCGGCTGCGGTCATTCGAGCTACGCTCTCGGTGTCCGATAACGCACAACACGGCCCAAATGAAGCCAGGTCAGGTGCGTTGGAGGAAGCTACCCCAAGACTGCCGCCTCTGATCTGCTGTCCACGGTAGACCCAGTTTCCGTCAATAATATCTCGGCATGTATCCCAGAGGATGAAGACCTCTCACGCGGCCTGTACTATCCTTCAAAACGCAAACCATCTCACATGGAGCTGCTGAAAGAGTACCTCGGGATGCTGGCTTCTACAGATAATCCTAGCCCCAGCGGAAGAGCAGCGTCGTTTGTCAGCCTGAGTGGATCGAAAGTCCAGGTGGAATTCGACATCATTCACAGGCGACTACAACTGCAAGCACTGGAGACAGCCTGTAGAGATAGACACGGAAATGAAGGCGTCCGGGTGATGAGGCTACTGTTAGAAACAGGGAAGATGGACGAAAAACAGGTGAAACGGTAGTTCCCCGTTGCTTTGAAATTTGAATACTTATCCCCGCAGATCTCCAAGATAACAATGATGGCACCAAAGGACTGCCGTCCATTACTATTTTCACTGTCCGCAGACGCTTTTGTCAGTTTACAAGAAGTTCCTCGCGGAGCGGATCGAAATCCGACCCGAACATTCTTCCTATGGTGGGTTATTTGGAGAATTCACTGGAACCGATCTCACCGGCGTGTTTGCCAGGTACGTTGACCTCAGAAAGGCATATGCCACACTGCTCCGCAACGCATACAAAACGCTCTACAACATCGGGAAGCGGCGGCAAACGGAAGCGGAGGAGCCTCTGGTGAAAGCCATACTAGAGAAGAGTCGGAGATCCGACGTCAGTCAGGACGTCGAACGACTATTGACGCGGAACGAGCGGGAGGAGCTGGCAGCTTGGGAGAAGCGAAGAGATGAGCTAACGCTGGTCGAGGCGAGGGTGGAAGAGATGGTATTTATCCTCAGGACATTGGATAGCACCTTCACCGTAGACGATGAGGCGTGACCCGTTGGCGCCAATTCCCCTTCGATCGCTTACGACCACACGACCTTGCCGATGTTGCACCTCCGTAGACACGTTTTGTCCCGGGTACCCAGAGTCTACTCCAGGTCATTGGCCTCTGTAGCGGACACGGTTGCACCGGCACCCTACCAGATTTTCGACAGATATGCCAAGGTCTTGCAGAAGGACAGGTCGGCCACTCCGAACCGGGCCGAAAACAGTCGAACTGTGGACTACGTGCGGGATGAAGTTGCAGATAGGCTGATAGAACGTATGCTCGTGAGTTCTCGCCCCATGTCCTTTTTTGTGCGTCTGAACGCGTCATGCACAGGATATCAAACGCAAGTTCAATACCGTACTCGATCTGGGGTCTGGCCCAGGTCACCTCGCTAAACTACTGGAGACTGAGACGACACAGAAGGTTGTTATGTTTGACTCAAGCAGTACGCTGTTACCACCTCTGGCTTCTGTGCTGAATGCTCAAGGTTGTATAGAGAACCTCCTGCACCGTGATCCCGACGGAGAGTTTGAAGGTACTCCGGTCCTCCTCCACTGCTCGCGCCTGAGCATAAGATAATGAATTCCAGTCGAGGTTGAAAGGGTCGTTGGGGATGAGGAGAACCTTTTGGCCACGATACCCAGAAATTCACAGGAAGCCATTGTTTCGTGTTTGAGCCTCCACTGGGTCAATGACTTGCCAGGCGCGTTCTCCTATCACTCTACCGCAGTGCCGCGCGCTGAAGAGCGTGTATATGCAGGGACTCTGACGCAAATCAAGGAAGCGCTCGTTCCTGACGGCGTCTTCGTTGGTGCCATGTTCGGTGGCGACACCCTGTTCGAACTGAGGCAAGCCACTAATAGCTGCCGCACTCGTGACTCGACTTACCATGGTATTCAGGACCTCACTTCAATTAGCAGAGATCGAGCGTGAGGGTGGGATATCTCCTCATGTATCGCCGATGACCGGTACTACACCTCGAGACCAAAAAATACTGTTGCTCACGGAAGGTGCCCTAGATACCCGCGATGTCTCTAATTTACTTGGTCGGGCGGGCTTCACCCTGCTTACTGTGGATATCGACGAAATCGCGGTCAATTACCCGAGCATGTGGGAGTTGACGGAAGACCTTCAGGCCATGGGTGAGAGCAACGCCATCGTTGGAAGGTGAGCTCGTCGGTCACGAGGCTGGGGTTGGCTCTCCGGGCTAACTTTTGGAGTTCAGGCGTGGCTACATTCACCGAGATACCCTTGCAGCCGCATCCGCCATTTACAAAGGTGAGAATTTTTCTTATACACCGATGCCTTTTTTCCAACCTTGGGCCAGAAATGCATGGCAGAGAAGACGGGACTGTTCCAGCCACTTTCCAGATCATGTACATGGTATGTTCGACTATTATTACCCCAAAACGAAAGCCCAATGCAAAGCGCGCAGATCGGATGGAAGCCTTCTCCAAACCAACCGAAACCTCTCGAGAGGGGATCCGCCACGAAGAGCCTCAAGGACGTGCTCTGAGTCTAACTCGGAGCGCGTGAGTTCCCAGAGGCGGATTTTACTCGTGGGGCGAAGGAGGGAGGATATTTAGGGTGCTTCTTGCCCTGGCTCTTCTACAACCACCTCGGTGGTTTTCTCCCTCTGGTTATCCTCCGGCCGTTTGAACTTTCGCTTCGGCATAACACTGTAAAGTGCTTCTTTCCAATTCTTCGACTGGTTCCAATGGAGGAGGATCTCAACAACCTGGTTTACGGTTAACACCTTCCTCGTTGGGAATTCTGCGAGATATGTTCCTATTGGAAGACGAGCGTGGCGGACGCCGGTCTCCACCGCTTTGACGAGACATAAGTTCTATCGCGAGCACGATCAGGTCTCGCCAAACGCACCGGACCCGGTGCTTCACATACCTTATACCTGTTGTGGTCGACAATCCCCCCAATGATGTACGTTTCCCCCTCCTTCAACTCTGTCAACTCTACATCCGAATCAGCGGTCAGATAGACAACCGTGCCACGATCCACGGCTGTACGACCATCTAGAGGTTCCCAGAGTTTTTCGTACGAGTTCATCCACCATTCGACGCCGGTCCATCGCTTGTACCCAGCGTCTCCGAGGCCCTCGAGCCGTGTGAGAGTTTTGCCATCCAGAGAGGTGCAAAGCAGATGTTCGAAGGGACACGGTGCCTTCCTATTTGCACTGTATGTGTACGCGAGTTGTGAGGATAAGGATACCACTTCCTTTGTGTGAAGATAAATTACTGCGACACGGCGGCAATCTGGGTCTGGCACGCACCTTCTCCGTCATCTTGTCGTCAAACCCAAGATCAACGACCAGTCTCGCACCAAACTTAGTTTGGGAGCCCCGACCCAGCTTGGCTCTCTTTGACTTCGGGACCCCCTCGTCCTCATCGTGTGGCTGGGGCTGTGCCGCAGCTCGCTTGAGTTTCTTCCTCTCCTTCTCGCGCGCCCTCCGTTCCGGCTTCTGTACTGCGTATCGGGCAGCTTTGGCGGCCTTCTTTTGAGATTTTTTTGAAAGAGGTTCGACCGCTGCTTCTTCTGAGGAGATGGTAGAACCGTCGGGTAAAGGGAGACCTTGGTCGTCGGCGGTGATGGACATGGTCGGTCAAGTGCACAACATGGCGGCCATGAGCCTAAGATCTTCGATCGCCACATCCACTACCGAAAGGTTAGCCGTCCTAACAAAACCCAAACGTCTCAATCCTGCTTATGTGGTGTTGTAACAGCGGTCAAACCACCCTGGAGACAAAAGGGGCCAGAATATATCTCGACCCTGAAAGAGTCCCGCCTCACCCGGGAGACCAATGGACCAGATTCGTATGCATCTCAGATACTCACAACTGCACTCCAGCGGTACCAGACGGTGACGTGCTGCTACATGCGGGGGATATCAGTGCAGGCGTACCCGAGAGTGTGAAGTTGATGTTCGAATGGCTGAAGGGTCTACCCCACGAGACAAAAGTGTCAGTGAGATTGAGTGTTTATGGTCTTCGTATCTTCGTCTCACATCCTTGAAGTGTAATTGCAGGCAACCACGATGTAAGGCATGGTAAGGCCATTTCCAAGTCCAAGGTCGTCTTATTTCAACTCGTAGTCATGTTTGGACAAGATGTGGCAAATCGGGGGTCATTTTGGAACAACTGGTTTCACCGAGAGGGTAAGCGGGACCTGGTCTAAAACAATACCCATCTCATTTGGTTCTAGGTATTCAAAGAATTACAGGAAGTCGTGAGAGGAGACGGCGCCCAAAAATCGGGGATTCACTACCTCGAATACGAGTCACTGGATGTGGAGGTGAGGGGGAAGGTGTGGAGAGTTTTTGGGTCGCCGGTGTGTTCCGTCACTTCTGATGTCGGTCTCGTCTGAGTTGACCCACCTACCCGCCAGGCGACTGCACGATATTCCTTCGGCGCGTTCCAGTACGAGAATAAGGGAGAGGCAGCGGGTGCGTGTCTCATCCCCGTGACGTCATCAATCGTGAGATCAACGCGTTCTCGAGCAGCCGTCTACTCCATGATCCCTGAGGACACTGAAATCCTGTTAACCCACACGCCAGCGCGCCATATCAGGGACGAAACGAGGAAAAGGGTCCGAGCCGGGTGTGGTGTCCTGGCGAGGAGGCTGAAGGAGTTGGAAAGTTGTCGGTTGCATGTGTTCGGGCACATCCACGAGGCGCGAGGGGTTGAGATTGGGGAGGGGTACAAGATCCATGTGAACGCTGCGATTGGGAGCACGATGGGCGGTCGGCCGGTCGTCGTAGATTTGTTGAATAATTTGGAGGATGACTCTGCCTGACCAAGGTGGGGTGGTGCTAAGCTCGAACGTGACACACGCGTGTGTCACATTCATCTCCCTTCCCTCAACCCTGTCCGCCGCCTTCCAGAGCCTCTGCTCGCTTTCATCGACCAGAGATGGACGTTCAGCTCAATAAAGACCTCTTCAACAGCAGGCTTGAGCGGGTTTTGACTTCCTGGAAGGTGTTTATCACTTGTCGCGTTCTCTGCTCAACCACAGCTAATTAGCCGAAAGAGCGGGTCCAAGGACGAAGATTTCAGTTCTGTCGCCGACTGTGATGGCCTCCTTTTACTTGCCGGGGACCCCGCAGGCGAGGATGAGCCAACCAAGAAGGGTGTCGCCTTCCAGGTACGTCCGTCAATCCAACGGTAATCGTCACTAATTAAAGATCTGAGGGTAGACCTGGCTCCTCGGATACGAGTTTCCGACAACATTCCTACTCCTGAAGAAGGACGGACTTTATGTTCTGTGCTCTGCCAAGAAAGGTCCTGCCTCCCCACACCGTCGCATTTCCATATTCTCACAGGCTTCTAGCAAAGATCCTTTCACAGGCCGCCACGCCAAAGTCTCCCGTCCCTGTAAACATCCTCGTACTGGCAAAGGGCAAGGAGCCATCCACCGACGCTCTGTCAAAGTTCCTCGACGTGTACACCTCTTTATCGCGTGTCGGGGCCCTTGTCAAAGAGAAACACACAGGAAAGATGATCAGCGAATGGAATGCGGCCGTTGAAGGTGCTGCGACAAAACCAACAGTTGTTGACATCGCTTCAGCCATCTCTGGGTTCGTGGCTGTAAAGGACGAGGAAGAAATTGCAAGTGCGCCGTAACCATTACATCTCCTCCGCTGACACCTTCCCGGGGAATAGAGCAGCTTGAAGATGGCTGGAAATCTAACCAAGACGTTACTCCAGCACCACATTGCCCCTAAGCTGGAAACCATAGTCGACCGACAAACCAAGATCTCGCATGAAGGCTTTGCCGGACTCATCGAAGGAAGGTTGGGGTCGGATGACAAGCCGCCCGACATGAAGGTCTGGGAGAAGGGTAATCTTGGAAAGGTGTGCCTATATGTTACTTCCAACCACCTACATTCACCTTTCCTTCAGGTTGACTGGCAATCCGTCGAGTTCTGTTATCCAACCATCATCCAGTCCCAGACCACCACCTCCGGCTATGATCTTAAGTTCACAGCCGAGTCGACGCCCGATAACATCGCCTATAAGGGCGTTTTCTTGGTCTCGGTCGGAATGCGGTACAAGTCCTATTGCTCAAGCCTTGGTAGGAGTATCATGGTGGACCCCACAAAGGTGGGTATCATCCTTTCTAGTCGTTCCTCGCTGACTTGGTTTCAGGAACAAGAAGCGATCTATGGACTCCTGTTCAACCTCCAAACGGAACTCATGCAAAAACTGCAAGATCGTGTCGTGGCCCGCGATGTCTATCACCACGCTATCTCATATATTCGAGAGAAAAAACCGGAGTTGGAGAAGAACTTTGTCAAAAGCGTTGGATTTGGTGTATGTATCTGATGGCGCTGAGTGATCACGTACCAACCCTTCTTGTTTTAGACCGGACAGGAATTCAGGGATTCAATCTACCTCCTATCCACAAAAAATACCCGAAGGGTCAGGACGAATATGACCTTCATCCTTTCACTTGGATTCCAAGACCTCGTTGACGACCAAGGGCAAAAGTATGGGTCACCAAACTCTCCCTCGCGTGTCCCTCTGACGTTATTTCCGGTTAGGTATGCTTTGCAACTGAACGACACCGTGATCGTGAACAGCAAACGGCCAGCCACTTGCCTTACGGACGGACTGAAGAAGCCTAAGCACGTTATGTTTTTCTCCGACGACGGTAGTGAGGAGGAAGCCACCACAGCCCCCGCGAAGAAGGGTGCTAATGGCAATACATCTCCTGTGAAAAACAAGACCGCCGGAGGAAAGGTTCTCCGCAACAAGACCAGGAACGCTGGCCAGGAAGAGGCTGCCCAAAGCACCGCCAAGATTGCGGAGCACCAGCGGGAACTACACGCCCAACTCCACAAAAATGGGTTGGCCAAGTACTCCGAGAGTGGATCTGGGGCTGGTGGAAAGGAGGGGCAGGGATGGAAGAAGTTCCAGAGTTACAAAGGCGAACTCGGTCTTCCAAAGGAGGTCGAGGGCCTACGGGTCAGTACCGCCCCCCCACACAGATACCGAAATCCCTCATTCCCATTTCTCAGATTTTCGTCGACCGAAAAGCGTCGACCATCATTTTGCCCATCCACGGTTTTGCCGTCCCTTTCCATATCAATGCGATCAAGAACGTCAGCAAGAGCGAGGAGGGTAACCAGACACTACTTCGTATCAACTTTCAAACCCCGGGCCAAATCGCCGGCAAGAAGGAAGACACGGTGCGACTATGGGCTTGCACCATGCTGAGATGTTCCTAACCTCTACTCTGTAGCCCTTCGAGGACCCCGACGCTACATTTGTCCGGTCAATCACGTACAGGTCTACCGATGGCCACCGTTTCGACTCCATTTCGAAACAAATCACAGACTTAAAGAAAGAGGTCACTAAACGAGAGCAACAGAAGAAGGAGATGGCAGACGTCGTTGACCAAGATTCTCTCATCGAGCTCAAGGGCAGGCGACCGGTCAAGCTTCCTGAAGTGTTTGTCCGCCCAGCTCTGGACGGGAAACGATTACCCGGGGAGGTCGAGATTCATCAGAACGGCCTACGATACCAATCACCAATGGGTTCGCAGAAAATCGGTAATAATACCCCTCGCACCACCCACGCCGACCCGACGAAACTCATGGAATCCCAGATATCCTTTTCAGTAACATCAAGCACCTTTTCTTCCAGCCCTGTGAACACGAATTGCTCGTGATCGTCCACATACATTTAAAATCGCCGATGATGATCGGAAAACGGAAGGCTCACGTATGTTCCCTCGATCTCCTTATCTGTGGTCTGGTACTGAAGGGTCAATAGGACGTTCAATTCTTCCGCGAAGCGTCGGATGTTCAGTTTGACGAAACGGGTAACAGGAAACGCAAATACCGTTACGGAGATGAAGACGAAATCGAACTAGAACAACAGGAACGCAAGCGAAGGCAGATACTTAACAGGGAGTTCAAGGCTTTCGCGGAGAAGGTGGCGGAGGCAGCGACAACAGCCGTGAGTTCTTGTACGATCCACCCACCACGCGGCAGGTCTCACACGCTTTCGCTCAGCTTGGTGATACCATTGAGATGGATGTGCCGTTTCGAGAGCTGTCGTTCGAGGGTGTCCCACACCGGATGAATGTCCGCCTGCAACCAACGACGGATTGTTTGGTGTACCTCTCTGATCCTCCGTTCTTGGTCGTTACGTTGAACGAGATCGAGATCGCATCGCTGGAGCGTGTTCAGTTCGGCCTGAAGCAGTTCGACATGGTTTTGGTGTTGAAAGATTTCGCCAAGTCACCTCTGCATATCAACTCAATACCCACGAATCTCCTCGATGATGTCAAGCAGTGGCTCGAGTGAGTATCTCCTCTCATTCGGACTGGGGGCGCTAACTAAGATCCTCTCAGTTCGGTGGATATCCCGTTGGCTGAAGGACCCGTCAACCTTAACTGGAACCCGATCATGAAGCACGTCAACGAGAACCCATACGAGTTTTTCACAACGGGTGGATGGGGTTTCCTTGGTGCCTCTAACGGAGAGAACCATGAAAGCGAGGGTGATTCAGGGTCCGAATCGGAGTACGAGCAGGCGCCGTCCGAGTCCGACTACTCGGAGGCCAGCGCGTCAGGGAGTGATTTCCACGATGGATCCGATGCCAGCGACGACGAAGGAAGCGGTTCTGACTTTAGTGGCAGTGAAGGCGACGATTGGGACGAGCTAGAGAGGAAGGCTGCGAAGTGTAAGTGTGATTTAGTGCATCCTGGTTCAGCCTTGGTGACATCGCTCGCAGCGGATAAGAAGATACAAGAGGGGAAGAAGACGAATGGCAACGATTCGGACGACTCTGATGCCCGTCCGAAGAAAAAGGCGCCTCCAAAGGCGAAGGCAGCGGCTAAACCACCAGCCAAGACGAATGGAAAAGTATCCGGAAAGGCCAAGGCCAATGGCAAACGATAGAGACTCACTATCGTGCATCCCCCATTCCCCTTGGGTTCTTTAAAGTCCGACGATAGTTTAGCATATGATATATTCCTCGAATGTACATTTTATTCTCACCGCCGTACATCCGGGTCCCAACTATGGTCGTGTGATCAGACCTGTCCAACTTGTCCACCCTCCCGCTATGACTACCAGTCCTCCAAGCGAAGCTGACCTACCGACCATCTTTGACCCTGTGAGTCTGGTCAAGAAGGGCCTGTGTCCCGTCACCAGAATCAGGTATGACAGGGATCCGTTGGAGAGTCATTCGTTGTATTACGAACAGCATGGGACCGGGGCAGAGAAGATAATTTTCATCATGGGGTGCGCGCACTCATTCTTACTGACGATGGGTTGCCTTGACAAACCTCCAGCCTGAACAACACCTCTTTCTCTTGGGCGAGCCAAGTCGAACACTTCGGTCGCAATCCGGAGTATTCGATCCTCGTGTTCGACAACAGAGGCGTTGGAAATAGCGGGGCACCTCTCGGCCCATACACGTGAATAACTTTATTTATCACTTATCCGAAGGAGCTCACCTGGGTACGTAGCACGAGTGAAATGGCCGGGGATGTGGTCGTTCTGCTGGATTACATCGGTTGGAAAGAGGAACGAGGCGTTCACGTCGTCGGTATCTCCCTCGGTGCGCTCCTTTCCGGACATCGAGCTTTTTGGTGCTCACCCGTTGTGAGCTAGGCGGTATGATCGCTCAAGGTTTGTCCTCCTGGTTCCATACGATTGGAAACCCCTGCTCAGGATTGTTGTTGTATCCCCAGAATTGTCGACGTTGATACCACACCGCATTGCGTCCCTCTCCCTCATTGTCACGACTGCGGGAGGACGACCATGGAATAATTTCCCTCCGGTAAGTCTCACACAGATCACATTGCGCACCCGACAACTCAACAGGTCTAGCTCAAAGGCACCCTTGTCCTGGCAAAGTGCTTAGTTTATCCACTATCCTCGTATTGAGTGAATCTGACAACCCGGTAGGCTGTTGACGATCAAAGATCCAGTCGTGCGAGTGTCGACCTCCATCGTAACGCTGTTCCCGGAGGCGTGGTTAGACGCAAAGGCAGAAGGGGACCCCCGCGGTCGGACGAATAGAGAGGTGCAGGCTGAGGTTAGCTTGGGCGTCCCGCTTTCCGCCAGAGGCTTCTGTTTTTACTCAACCGCCTTTTCAGGGCTTCTTGAGGCGATATTGCACCGCTCGACCGCAACCATTCATTGGCGTTATTTCGCAGATGGCGGCTGGGCTGACGCACAGGGTCAGCGGGGACAGATTGAGAGAAATCTCGAGGTTGATTCCCAAGGTCGTTATTGCGACTGGCGATGTGGACCACATCGTGAACCCGGAGAAGAGCAGGTTTATCAAGGCAAATATGCCTGAGGCTGAGTTTATAGAGCTGGCGGACACTGGACACGCGATACACCTCCAGCGGACGAAGGAGGTGAACGGGATTATTGCTCGGGTTATCCGAGAGGGCCGTAGTCGATCATTAGCGCTTCAGTAGGAGACGCGTCGGGATGGTCGGGATGTACAAATAAGGAAGGTTGAACGTTGAACATTTCTTGCACCAACGCTGTGTTCCTCCTCTTCCTCGACTCTGCTATGAACACCTTACGCTCCTTTGATTCCCCCGGTCTCGCCGTTCCACCCTCCTCCTTCGACACTGTACAAATGCCAGACGTTTTCATCATCCCTCCAGAAGAAGAACACGGGGAGACGCCACCATTCTGCTATTTTGATGCCTCAAAGGCCGTTCACTCCACCAAACCCGACATCGAGTCGGTCGACATTGCTCTCAACGTGCACCAGCAGATTGCTAACACCGCCCCTATATTCCGTCGACCATCGGAGGAGGAGGTGGTCATGCCCGTTCGTCGTTCCACGGAGGAGCCGTATTCTCCAATCAGCCAGTACAGGTCAGAGGACGAAGACGACATAGTGGAGGTTTACAAGGTTGGAAAGGAAATCCCCTCCGTCGCTGGGAAGAAAGAATCCATGTCCAGGTCCAAAACCTTCAGGGCTCGCGCGTCCCAAGCGTTACGGTCAATTAAAAACGTCGGGAAATCGTCTCGCAAGCAGCCTGCGCCAATTCAGACCGCTCCCAGTCTGCCACCTAACGGGGACGAAAATGCGAGACCCATCACCCCCTCGGTCGCTTCGCGGGCGGGGAAGAACACTCTGTCCAAGCGGCGTTCCCGTCCCCTCAGTCAGATCTTCCGCTTCGACCGGGAAGAAGAAGCTGGCACGGAAGCTGCTCCCCTATCTCCCACTACCACCGTCCGGCCTGTCTCTCCGGCGTTTTCGATTGCTTCCCCACCCACCTCCCCGACCCCGACCAGGTCTTCTCTGCCGTCCTCCATCCTGGGTTCCCTCCGACCTTCCTCCCCCAGCCCACAACCTGGACCATCTAGACCAACGTCACCCCTCCACTACGATGACGACCCCCCTACCTCTCCGACTTCTTTACGTCCCAAGTCCGTCTCCTTCCGCAAGCGTCTATCTCTTTTGGAGCTCCCCCGCCTGTTCAGTTCTTCATCAACTGCGAGCACTACCAGTTCAACATCTACGCCTTCCACCGCCTCTCTTGAATATCCTCCCTCTGAAATCCCGGCCACTCCTTCACCGTCGATGACCGCATTGGCAAGACGGTCCTCTCAATCTTCGTCGAAGCGTAGTTGGACCATGTCTCGTCCAGGTGACGATGACAACGAGGAAGAGGATTATGGAGAAGTCCAGCCTGCTTCATCCCTTAGCATGGTAAAGGAAGAAGATTCTTACGCAAATGACTTTAGTCTCGAGATGAGGCTCGACTCCCTTCATTTTGATTCTCTTTCCTTTGACCCTAACGATTTCACCTTCAGTTCGATTAGAGGGCACAGAACCCAGATCGAAGTTAACTAGCCTTGACATTTAGCACGCGGATTCGTTCCAACCTTTATTGGTCATACCACATTTTTCTTCTGGATTTCAATCGTTAATGATCACGCTCCTTTTCCTTTCCCTCCCATGTACCATGGCATTACATGTATCCAGATTACATGGTGATTTTTCCGGAAGACGTGCGGTTGCGGGAGTGATCGATCCGGCATGTGCCACGACATCATCGATCATCCTTGCCTGCTAAACACCTCCAACCATGCGGCCCTTTCTGCTGCTATTCGCGGCCGCCACCGCCGTGGTATCTGAACCTGTCGGTGAAATCGACAAGTCACTGTTATGGGGGCCATACCGACCGAATCTGTACTTTGGTATCCAACCTCGGCTGCCCCAGTCGTTGATGACCGGCCTCATGTGGTTCAGCACTGTGGACTACCGGTCTGTACAAAGTGCGCTTACGATTCTGGCCAGGGGGCGCATTTATCGATCCTCGCATTCTAAGGTTCCAGGCATGCATGCGAACAGAATGACAAGCTAGACAGTTACACATGGACCCAGTATGACCCCCGTGAGGGAGGTGTCCAAGAGATCAAGGACTCACAGAATAACGTCAAAATCACCACCGAGTTTCTGAAGGTTCCGGGTGGAAAGAATGGTGGCAGCTGGGCTGCTCGGATCAAGGGAGAACCCATGGTTTCTTGTGAGCGAAAACTAATGAACTCCATTCCGGTGACGAAGGCTCACATGGGATTGAATTACCCACAGCGACACCCATGCATATTTCCACAGTGTTCTACTCCGGTCTCGAGGGCCTCGGTGGCCTTGAAATGCAAACAAAACCAGCGACCCAGGTATGTTCTGCTCTGACCAGCGTGTGGGAAATATCCACTAATCGACCCAACGCCAAGGGTATCGACGGTCCAGTCACCTTTACCGGTTCCACTCCAGACTTGGATGACTTCACAATTCGCATAAAGGACGATCCAAAGAATGTTTACGTCGATGAGGCGTCCCGTATCGGCGACGCTGTCGGAAGAACAGCCTTTGCTGGATATCGTGTGGACCGAGGAAACATCTGGCAAGCGAAAAGTAACTTGAAACCAACCGATTGATGCATTCCACGCTGACTCTGACCCTCAGAGTACATCATGGATGACATCTCCGCTCGAGCGGGCGAGATATTGGAACCCTTCCGTTCCCAAGAACACAGGGACAACGTTCCCAGCCCTGCTTTCAGTTTACAGGTCTCGAACACCATTCAGCCGGGAAGTAACCTCTACGCCGTCCAGAAGACGTTCAATGGACCGTTCCAGTTTGACGTGTTTTACGAGAGTGCAACCGCAAACCACAAACTCGACGGTACGACACCAATCTCCCGCCATTATTGGTTATCCTGATGTCCAGGACGTAGCCGCTAGCTTGGACCAAGGGATCCCAACCCTGACCTCTGCTTTCGCCGCTCGCTTCAAGTCAGTCTTCCCCATCCCCCCCGTCAACCAAACGACAGAGAAATTCTCCCAAGCTATCACCTCGAATTTGCTGGGTGGAATCGGCTATTTCTATGGTCCTTCGATTGAAGATCGTGGGTTTACCTACGAGTGGGACGATGAGGACGGGGAGACAGAGAACCAAGGATCAAAGGGCCCCGAGCTCACAGAACCTCGAGAATTGTTTACGGCGACCCCAAGCAGGAGTTTCTTCCCAAGAGGATTCTATTGGTGTGTGTTGAATCCACGCTATCCTCAGATGTTCATCGTACACAGGGACGAAGGTTTCCATTTATTACACGTCGGAGCTTGGGATAATGCTCTCAGTTTGGAAATCCTCAAGGATTGGGTCAACCTCGTTGATGCAGACGGTTGGGTAGGACGTGAACAAATCCTGGGCGAGGAAGCGCGTAGTCGTGTCGGTATCTCCGCTGTGGTCCTAGTTCCACGCCCTGACGTCCATCCTGCAGGTACCGAGCGAGTTTCAAACCCAAGTCCCAACCTTTGCGAATCCACCTACTCTCGCCATGGCTGTCACCGCCTTTATCGGAAGGCTGAAGGGACGTTCCTCAGGACCCACTGACTTTGATTTGGGTATGGGTGGCGAGTCTGCTCAGGTCCGCATGTCGGATGGCGCTCGTGGAGTTTCGTCGTTACGTGACATTCACCTCGAGGATCGAGAAGTCGCTCGAAAGTACTTGAACACCATTTACATCCCCCTTCGCAGGCACTACGAATGGTTTAGGCGAACTCAACGTGGACATATAAAACGATACGGCCGTACAGCCCATTCGAGGGTGGAAGGGTACCGGTGGAGGGGTCGTTCCGAGACCCACGTCCTGACCAGTGGAATGGATGACTACCCGAGAGCCCCTGCTCACGCTGGCGAATTACACCTGGACCTGATCTCGTGGATGGGTTTCTTCAGTAGGGCCATGAAGGAAATCGCGGAGTTCATTGGTGAAGATGATGATGCGGAGATGTTCGCTGGAAATGAGAACGCGATTATCCGTAACATTGATGGTATACCGCTGCATCTCGATGGTTTTATGCTAATACTCACGGTTTTTCTTGACAGACTTACATTGGAGCGAGAAGGAACAGATGTATTGCGATCTCGGCATCGACCAGGAAGGTCGGTTATCTCAAGCACTTATCATATTCCCACTAAACAACACCCACAGACGAGTCGTATCACGAATGCCACCGTGGTTATCTTTCTCTCTTTCCTCTCTTCCTCTCTCTCGTTGATCCATCTTCCCCGAACCTTGGGGCCATGTTGGACTTGATGAGGGACCCTGAGCACTTATGGTCCCCATACGGTATCCGCAGTCTCTCTCTGTCGCATCCTGAATTCGGAAAGGGCGAAGACTACTGGAAAGGTGCCATCTGGATGCCAATGAACTACATGGCTCTCAGCGCACTTCATGGAGTATGTCGCGTGCTCCCCCACCGATGTTGCCCGTATCTCATCACACATCATGAACAGAAGTATGCCGCCGTGGGGGGGCCACACCAGGAACGGGCCAAAAGGATCTACGCCGAGCTGCGAACGAACATTATCGACAATGTATTCAAGGAGTACGAACGGACCGGCTACGTATGGGAACAGTATAACGCGGAGACCGGAGAGGGTCGAAGGAGTCATCCGTTCACAGGATGGACCTCGCTCGTGACGCTGAGTAAGCACGGATTTATATCGGCTGTGACATTGTGCTGAAATTCTCTCAAGTCATTTCAGAAAAGTATTGAGACGTATTTTTGTACTACAATACCCACCATCATGCATCTGCAAGGCAGCGCCTGGAACTTCACACGTTGGGACCCGTCTGTAACTGATGAAACATAATCTCCGAGGACGGCAGGATGGTCGAGTGGTCTAAGACGTGGGATTTAAGTTGTATAAACTTCCCCATCACGCAAGTGGCGCGGGTTCGAACCCCGCTCCTGTCATCATTCTTTTTCCCATTCCGTGTTCAATGTGCTACAGAAAACATGTGCTACCTATGTGAGGATATCGAAAGCAGATGCGAGAAAGGCGCGTGAGGGGTGGTATAAGCAGATACAGAATAAAACAAAGGTCATGAAGAAGAATCTATGCGAATGGTAACGTCCCCTGCTGAATCGTCGTCGCCCCCATCAATGGAGTTCGTCCGAGAGAGACCAGTATCAGACTGGTCCACCAACGTAACTGAGTCGTTATAAGTGACGCTGTCCCGCTCGCCGGGGGACTCCGGGGTTACCTCTAACCCTCCCGGCCGTCGACGATTCCTCCTGGAGGCGGAGTAGGGATTTGTCTTGGGAGAGGTTGGTGTCAGAGCTGTGAAACCATCAGACTGTAACCGAGCGAGCATATCTCGAGCAAGGCCAGCAGGGTCCTCCTTGCTCAACGAGGGAGTCGTGTCTACGGTGAGCACAGCGGCCGCTGCACTTTGACGCGATCTTCGAGCTCTACGTCCAACTTTCTCGCCACTCCGGAGCTTCTCGAGCAAATTGTCGAGGACAGACGTGTCCTCGCTTTCGGAAGCTTCCTCCTGAGCCTTCTGTCTAGCAGCTCTCAGCTCTTCGGCAGCCATACGTCTCTTCTCCGCAGAAGCCTTTTGCTCCGCGAGAGTTTGGTTGTCCATCTTGCATTTCTGCAAACACATTAGCGGGAACGGTGAATGATCAGCTTCGCAAGTCCCGATACTCACCCTGTAAGACGTGATAAAGGTCTTGAAAATCCCGTAGAATTCTGAGGATGTCGTGGTTTTCTCATCTTCACCGTAGAACTGTGCGACCTCCGAAAACGCAGACTCGGCAGCATTGACGCCATCGACCAAGTCTTCAAGCAGTCCGGTTGCTTTCTTCAAGAAGGCCCACATCTTAGTGCCATATTGGTTGGTCGGTTCAACGTTTGCGAAGTGGTCTGTGAGTTCTTGGCGGATCTTCTTGAGGCCTTCGCGTAAGCCTCCGAGGTCCTTCCGGACGTCCTGGAGGTTGTCTAAAACTGTGGTCGGCTTCGCGTCCAGATTATGGTCTAGGTTCGACCGTACCTCGGTATGCTTCAGAGGGACGGCTTAGTTCCTCCATGAATTCCTCCATGTCAGGGAAATACTTGGAAACAGTCCGCTCAAGGAAGTGTAAGAGGGTTGTGTTGTTCACAGACTTTGTATCTACAAGCTATAGAAACGGAGGGTTAGTGTGAAGCCACCCACGTCAGGCAACTCATCTTACCTTGTTGATACTGCTGACTCTGAACCCGAAAGCACCACCCTTGACGCCCGTCCCATTCATGTAGTTTCCGATGAGTAGGATAAGCTGATGATCTACAGTCAGCCATCTCACATCCGGCAGACCTCTCATACAGGACCCACGCTGAGAAGTTCTTTGAAATGTTTCGCGTTTAAGAGCGCCTGCCCGGCTTCCGAAAGCCTCCTAGCACCCTGAATAATTCGGGGTCAGGCTAGGGGGATCGAGTACTTCGGGGGATACAAACCTCGTCCAACATCGTCCAGCTTTCCTCAAACGCGGCCTTGTACAGCATACCTTCCACGCGTGGACCCAAACGGTCGATCTCGATGAGTTGGACCATCAACCTGTCGGCAGGGTGGAGTTCGGCCAGTTGTTCTGGAGGAGCTTTGCGATAGATATTGAGTTTGCCAACCTAGGGGCGAGTGTCAGACACGGCGAATTACATAAAACGGGATACGTACTTGCTCAGGAGTGGGAAGGATTGGTTTGAGTTCAGACAAAAACAGTTGCGTGCACACTCCCTGGTCGAATGAAGCGATCTTTGCTGCGAGCTCTTCTGGACTCAGGTTCTTGACAAGTTTGGTTAAGATTTCTGTACCGTGCGTCAGCGACATCCTGCGCGGCGGTTTCGGTTGATTTACTTACCGACGCGCTTCTTCGTGTTGGAATCCAGGACGCTCTTGAGTTCTGCTTGCTTCTGTCGAGCTGGCGTTCCGTTAGTTTAGACGCAGTTCTGGAACGAGGGAAGGGAGCCAACCCATGAGATTGACAACCAGCTGCTTGGCCTTGAAATCTTCCTCCATTTCAACCCAAACGCCATCAAGCTGCAGCTTCCTGAGCCACTCTTCCTCTTGCGTTGGATCATCATTGAATACGGTCTTCTGCGCCTGTTGCTGAGGGATCTTGTCCCACTGTAGCTGCTTCATCTTCGTGCTCGGGGTTATCGGTAGGTCCTTGCGAGGAGAAAGGAAATTATTGATATTAGCACCAAATAACATTGACCCTCTAGCAGAACCAGGAGCAGAGTTCGACATTGGGGCAAGGATTTTGCCATTCGAAGAAGGATTGGCCATAGAGAGCCGCCCTCCAAACCGCCCAGGCGGAGGTGGTGGGGGTGGTGGCGGCGGGCCTCCAATCTCAGCGGGGATGGGTGACTTGAATCCAGGAGGGGGTGGCGGTGGAGGTGGCGGAGGAGGTGGAGGCGGAGAACCATCCGTTCCAATGATACCAGGCGTACCGGGTGGAGGTGGCGGCGGCGGCGGCGGGGGTGGTGGTGGTGGAGGAGGAGGAGGAGGAGGAGTATCTTCTGCGGGGGCGCCGGACGTCTTGGGCGGTGGAGGGGGCGGCAAGGCATCCGATTCAGTCCCCGGTAGTGTTGTGGAGGGTGTCGCGGGGCTGGGGTTGATCGGGGGTTGCTGTCCCCTGGCGGCCAGCTTCCTACGTAGCTGCTCCGCGAATGTCATACTTCCACCGGAGATGCCGTCAGCCTCACTGACAGATGTTGGTTGAGTCTCCTCTGTAAGACCTGAAGAACCACTCTGGCGAGGCTCGGTTTCATCCTCGTTGTCATCGTGTCCCGTGATAACATCCGAAGTAGCCAGAGGTGAAGAGATATCCACGAGAGCGCGGGAGCCGCCTGGTCGCCTCGGTGACCCCCTGAGACTCCGCGCTCCCGAGGATGGTGGGACCTGAACGAAGAGGCAAGTAAGAAAAGGCGGATGCCCTATCGCAAGGGTGGCACATACAATGTTGGCGCCAGCAGCGAATTGCTGCTCTAGCTGCTCTTGTGCTTCAGCATCATCGGCATCCATGAACTGAGAGAGGTGCCCATTCTGTGCCTCTGATAATCTCGTAGACTTGGAACGTTTGTTCACGGAAGAATTTGCAGGCCGCCTTCGCAGGCTGCTGTTCCTTGAACCGCTCGCAGAGTCGTCCCCGGTATCAGATTCGTCGAAACCACCCGGGTCATCCTCGCGCTTCCGCCTCCGCTTGCTTCGGCCTTCGAGAATGCTGATTGTCTTGTGACGCTGGAGGTGTTTCTCAAGGTTGTCGATCAGGTTCTTCCTGTCCATACCTCCGGAGTTTTCGAAAACCTCCTCAACGCCCTTCCCGACCTCCTTCAGCATCCTAAATAGCTCCATGATCTGTGCCTCAAGCTGCGCGATCTGTTCCTCGTATCCAACTCTCTGCGTCTCGAGCTTCCCCTGAAGACGCGAGGTGTTGGAACGAGAAACTTGGAGTTTCTCCTCCAATTGAGCGATCTGCCCCTTGAGCTTACCGACCAACCCATCGACGCCCTGAGAAATCTCGGCGTCGAGGGCGTCCTTCTCAAGTTTAAGCTGTAGCGCGTAAGCTCTGGCCTCGGCAGCCTCGTCCTCGACGGCCTGCAATCGATCTCCTTCGTTGAACTGGGCGATGATCCGCTCGACGGACTGCCCGAGCCTGTGTTCTGCCCCCGCCAGTTTCTTGTCTAACACAACATCTGCCACCATGGAGTCGATCAGTTGATAGTAGTGTGTCAAGGCGGGACCATCTTCTCGGATGAGCAGGAGGTGTTGCAAAGTGGACAAGAGGTAGTCCTTGGCCTTGAGGTTCTCGGTCTTCGCCTGAACAGCCTTGAACACGTCTTCTGGGCTTCGGAAGTCCTTCAGGAACTCCTGGTCGAGGCGTTCCCGAAGCTTCTTCTCATCTTCGTCAAGGGTTTGTTGGAAGATCTTCAGAAGTTTGTCGAGTGGCGTATGGCCAAAGGAGCGCAGAAGTTCCAGGATCCGGTGCAACCCAGCCGCCTCCATCTGGGACCGGTGATGTATGCGCAAGTCCAGGTCATTGCAGGCGACTAGGATACCATTCATCATGATCATGCAGCCGACCTAGAAGCTTATGAATAGCCGAATTGGTGCTTTGAGAACGGGAGCACAAACAGCGTAATCGTTCATCGAGCTGTCTGGCCCGCCAGCTCGCCGAATCTCGTCGCTGGCCCCGACTAAGCTTCCCATGACACCCCGTCCGGATAGGAATTGTTCCATCGATTTGAACCAGTATGCGTAGGGTGTCGCGGCTTCATCGTTCGCAGTGCTGAGGGTTTCGAGGGCGTTGATGACGAGGGGGAATGCTTGGAAGTCCCGTTCGTAGATGAAGAAGATTAAAACATCCGCTACCGCCTTCCTTGTTTGCAGGTGTGGGGTATTCAGCGATGTAGCGACTTGGCTGACGATCGCCGGGTGGGTATATGCTTCCTGCGCACCGAACTTAAATTTGGGTTAGATTAAGTAAATAGAAAGCGACGTCCTCTGCTCACCTGGTTGTTGAGTATCGTCTTTATACACTTTGCAATACCAAATTCTAATTGAACGTCCTCGTTTCGCCTAAAAACTGGGCTCAGCGTGGCGACGAGAAGTGGGGTGAAGTACTTGGTCACCTCTTGTTGCCTTTCCTTGATATCTGTGCAAGAGCTTGCGCAAGGACAGAAGTACCTTGTATTGAAACGAAGTGTTTAAACCAGCTAAAAATTCTTCAGCAACGGAAGGGGGAGAACGTTCTGGTGAGGGTGACCTCAGCTGGTTGCTACGCAGGGAAACCTCCAGACTTGACGCTTGTTTCGGAGTAATAGTCCGGTCCATAAACCTTTGGATATACCATTCGGGCGATCCTTCAACAAACGCAGCAGATTGTCCGGTCTCTGCTTGTTTCTTGGTCTGTTGTTCACGCCTACGCTCCTCGGACCACCGAAGATGTTCTGCATTATACACCATCTGCCACTTCTGATCAATGGTCATATTGGGCATGTTGTCACCAAGGTCCAAAGAACGCTTGATCTCCCGGAACAACGCCTCGATCTCCTCGTCGTTGTCTGGTCTGGGAAAGTAGAACTCTTCCGCCTGCGTACCGTACCGGGCGCCGTGGAGGGCACTACCAATGTGGGTCGAATGATGGTGTTGGGAGGGTGAATCGGAGATAATGGAGCGGGTGTTCATTGACATGCGTTCGGACCTGGTTGTAGCACGAGAGGTCGGTCGAGCGGTCTGTTGGTTGGAACCCTTGCGCTGCGAGTGGTAACCTCCAAAGTCCGAGACGGAAGGACTCCTCCTTCCCGAGGATACGGAAGTTTCGCTTACGCTCGTAGTTGACCGATGATGGGAATAGGTCTTATCGGACTCGCTGTAAATGGTGGACGACTCTGCAGTCGACGGAGAATTCAGGGGCGAAATCGGTCTGGTAGCAGGGTGCGAGCCATATAGTTGATCCCGTTCCTGCTTCGAACGATGCATAGTGAAGATGTTGAGCTCGGTGCCGTCGGTGGTGAGGGTTGGATTGGTGATTGGTGCAGAAATCACGCTGGGTACGGAACCGCGAAGAGCCTGTGAGGTTGTCCCGACATGAATGGGTGTACGAGGGGAAGGGGCCAGTTCTTCATATGGCGTAGAGGCACCGAGTTCAGAGGCTGTCTCCGCAGAGGATTGACGGGGCCGGTTCTTTTTGCGGGTGTAGAACATACTCGAGGCCAGAGGGTAGCAGTCGCAGTCCTGCCGTCGCCGTCACCGTCGTCGCCAGAGATGCAAGGAGACGGAGGGTGTGTGGTTATAACCCGAAAGAGGATGGGAAACGCTTTCAACCCTTCTTGGTTTATCGCTTCCATTTGCCCAAACTTTCTTTCACCATGGCTTTCCGCTCCCTCTTTGTTACCTGCGCTCTCTTCTCTGTCGCTCTCGCTCAATCCACCGAGCTCCAGCTGGATGGCATTAAAGCCCATTTCAAAAATGCTCAACTCGTCCCCGTCCCCATCCCAGTCTTCGAGCCAACCGCGATCCTCGCCGCCAACTTCGAGGGTCTTGGAAGTATCACTCCTGGTCAACTCGTCACGAAAGAGCGTCAGTATCTTCAAGCTTTATTCTCCATTGTCCGAAACCAAACGATACTACAGAAGTTGCAACGATGCCTGAGCTCACATTGACCCCCGCTAACTCAACCGTCACCTTCAATGGAAACTATACGGTCGCTATGATCGACCCCGGCGCCGTTGGCTCTGACCAAAGCGAGGGACAGAACCGCCACTGGCTCGTCAACGGTGCAACGGTTACCAGTAAGCGCTCCCTTCGCGGCCACATCACGGGATGCCGAGTAACATTCTCCTCCCAGGCGGCAAACTCACCTTTGATAGTGCCATCACGATCACTGAATACGCCGGACCCGCTCCTCCTGCTGGTTCTGGACCACACAGGCCAGTCCATTGGCACAGTCCCATCTTTCTTGTCTCACCTTCCGACTCGCTTGTAGGTACACCATCGTCGTCTATGCGCAGGGCAACAACTTCACCCCTCCCGAGGACCTCTCTGGCCCTACCCCAGGGGTTGCCCCATTCGTCTTCCCCGACTACGTGAAGAACACCAACTTGGGACCGCTTGTCGCTGGAATCTATTACCAGGTTGCAGAAGGCACTGCCACCGCTTCCATCCCCGCCACTTCCTCTGTCGTTTCTTCCACCCTCCCGGCCGCCCATCCCTCCAGTTCTGTAATCCCTTCCAGCACCAGCAGTGGACCCAAACCCACCGGCACCAGCAACGGTAACAACACCGGTGGCGCGATCGGTAAAGTCATTAGTAGCTCTCTCTTGGGCCTCTCTGCCGCCTTGGGTTACATTATGTTGTAACTTCGATCTTCGTGTGCAGGGTGCGGCCATGGACATTATAATTAAGTATCCCTGTATCGCCTTCCTAATTATTTACGTTCCTTAACCCTACATCGTGTACCCCGATCACCATGCCATGGTGCCACCATGGGTGAGAGAAGAGGTAGTGGATAGACAATGAGTGAGCTAGGCAGACAAGGCAACAGCTAAGACCCAGCCTGACAATTTTTCCTACCTCAGCTGGAATCATTGTAACGTTCTCGTGCAACTTCGTGGGTATTGGTGTACGAGGAGTAGCCACCGTTTGACATGGACTCAATGTCCTTACCCTTGGATGCACCAAGCCCCACCCCCTGTGCATAAATGGCTGTTTGTCTGCAAAGATGGTGAGCGGCAGGGTGAAGAAAGCAGGGGATAACGTACATGGGATCGACCCTCCCTTCCCCGTTGGTCCCCAAACCTGTGCCCTCCGTCCAGCCCATCATCTTTAACAGCTTGTTTCCAACGTTACTCTCGTCTTCGCCGGGGTTGAGAGGGGGAGGTGGGGGGCTCGGAGGCTTGGGTGGGCCAGGCGCACTGCGTCGACCATTTCCCGGGACCCCGCCGCCCGAGCCGGATAGTGGTACGGGTGCATCAGGTTGGTTGTGCATCACCCGCCGCTCTGAAGCTCGGTCACGATACTTCGGGGTCTGGTCGTCCGGTTTTTGTTCATTCTTTCCCTCAGCGTTCGCACTCTTCGATCGCGCAGCTTTGACCTTCTCCTTGGCAATGTCTCTTAGGTTCGCGTCCTTGTAGTTTTTCTACTTCCCGGTAAACGCACGTCAGACGTGCCGTAGAGTGAACAAACAGTACCTTGTGGAGATCGGACTCGTTGTTATGTCGCTTGAGTTGCTCGAGTGACTTAAACTGCCGAGCACAAAGTAGACATGCCATGGTTGCCGTATTCGAGAATTCGAATTCTGTTTCTGGCGGGAGCTCTTCGGGTTGTAAGACCTTCGGTTGCTCTACGGATTGGATCTTTACGGTCTGCGGCACAAAGTGGTGAGCAAAATGTGATCTCAGTTTCTGGAATACCAGCTCACCGAGTCTGATGAAAGCACGGCCAGAGGCTTGTCCTGGTTGATCTCCTGGACGTAGTTCCACTTGTTAATGTTGCTCGTCGTCTGGGTGGCACATAAATCAGTACTTCGAGCATGAATTGAAAACCGCACACTCAAATGACCTTCTTACTGGCGATTAGGGGAGCAACTTTCTTAGGGGCGACAGCTGCGTGTGACGCGTCGTCAATTCACACATCCAGAAGACTATCCTTGCGCATCCCGAGGCATGAGACAAACCCTTGGAATCTCCCCCGTTCGCATCAGAATCATCTTGTCCATCCCCCTCCTCTGCAAGCGAGAAGCCCAGAGAGACAGGTGCAACTTTTGTTGCGGAAGAGGCTGAAGGGCGGTGAGCAACCCATTCGTCTATTCGTTGTCAGGTCCCTTACCTGTGAGCGCCGGTTTGTTAGCAGACAAGCTGCCCTTGTTGAAGCTCAGGGTGACAGGTTTGTCGGAGATAGGTAGGATGGTGGCTTCTTTCGGTGCATCTTGGGTAGCCGCTGTCACTGTTGTCAAAGCCAGGGGAACGAAAACTCGCGAGGATAATGGCTGACCTTTCTTTTTCTTCTCCTTTCTCTCCTTGTTGGCCTGTTCCTGGCCAGGCTTCGCAGATTGTTCGGCTTCGAACTCGATCACGACGATCATCGAACCCTCGTCCCAATATTTCACATACGCATCTTCCAAACCCCCGAGAGCCACCGAAGAAGGAATGCACGAATCATCCTTGAGAGAGTAATCGGGTATAGGTTGGAATGAGTATGGGTGGGCGAAGGATGCTGCCACGGGTCTGTCAGAAATGCGGAACCCGTTCGGGTGGATCTGTGGCGCCATTGTCGCGGCAAGTGTGGCTGACGCAGACTGGGGATACTGAGTAAACGACTCTCCAACATGAAGGGAGCGATACGATACCTGCTGGTCGACGAACTCAACGAAGGCGAACCCCCAGCTCCCCAGGGTCACCTTGTCCTTGATGAGTATGATCCGCTTCATCCCTTTCGCACCCTCCTTTCCAACCCCCGAGGAGGTCTTCATGGCCTGAGCAATGGCCTGAGGGCCGGACAACGGATCAAGGCCACGGAAAAGCAGAACCGGAGATTGGGAGTTCCCAATGTCTCTCGTCCCATCGTTAGAGGATTGGAACCTCCCTCCACGGCCTTTGTCGTGGGGAGTTGCACTCTGAGAATAGTCGATCTTCACCCTCCTCCCGCTGTGCTGGGCGCCCGTCTCCAAGGCTTTGTAAAACGCGGCCGTGGCAGACGCACCATGCGACGCAGGGGGTGGAATCTGTATGAACGGGAACAAAGGATCCACGAAAGCTTTCGCGTGTTCTGTACTCGTGAACTGCGCAAAGCCGAATCCCTTTGATGCACCTTGTAGAAAATCCCAGGAAGAAGAATACGTCAATCAAAGGAAGGGAGCAGGAGACGAATGGGGCAAGTGCCTGTTGATCTGTCTCGGATTATCGTGACCGACTCGATGTTGCAGCTGTTGCTGACGAGGTAGGCTTGAAGCTACAAAGAGACAAAATCCTTAGGAGTCATGGGTGCGACGACAATGTAAGACTCACATCTGCTTCGGTAAAGTCTGGATCCAAGCCCAAGAAGATTACGTGGGAACTGGCTTCACTGGGAACCAGCCTCTTCTTGATGTAGCCCTCCCCACCCCCATGCCCCTGGTCATTTCGTTTTGCGTACCCGCCGTTGTAGTCGTCGTACGCCTTCTGGCTATCATAGCCCTGGAATAGACAAGTTCAGACCGAGCGGTGAAATAGGGTTCGCGAGGAGACGGACCCCATTGTTGTATTTCCTTCGTTTCCCCTCTGTGTGGTAGTCGTCATCCCGGCCTCGGGTGCTTCCCCTGGGACCGTCGTCCCACGACGAATAATCGTCTTGCTGCCAATGGTCCTTCCCTCGGTCCCATTCCCTGTCTCGGTTGTGGTGAGACATGATGATCGTTGAAGGAAGAGTAAGGGCGTCTGAATCGGTGGCAACTTCCGAAACCCGCGACTCACGCTTGACCTAAACCACCATGGGTGGACACGGTAAGTCCCACAACTCTTCAAGACCTGGAGCTCAACTGACCGAGCTTGGGCAGGATACGTTAAAGTACGTCTACGTTCGCTACAACTCGCCGTTCGGCTCACCCGTTCAACTCCGGAAACTTCCAGCATGACCCTGCAATCGAGCGGTGGAATATCATGGTCAGCACTCACCTCCCAAGTGCCTTCGGCTCCCGTTGACCGGACCCGGTTCTGCAGCGAGAGGACGTATATAAACACTTCAAATTCACTCCAAGGGCAGCCATAATTTCCATCGTCGGGCTTTTCGTTTTCCCCGCATCCATCTACTGGGTCGCTGCCAGCACCGACGTACGTTCCGCGAAAACCATACATGTATGCGATGTCACTCACTTGAATACTACAGTTACGGTGGAAGTGGGGAGGGGTGAGGAAAGGGCAACCGTTCGCCGTCAGGCCCCTAGAACCTACACCCGAAGCCGAGTAAATCGATGGAGACTAGAATCTCTTGCACAATTCAATCGCTATCTTGCACCCTCCACCAATTACCGTACTCAGCAACGCGTGAGCAGGAGCTCTCTGCGAATTGTGAACCACTGCTGTGTCCAAGTGCTCCAGTTCATCATCCCTGAACTCCTTTATCACTCCTCTCAAGAGCGGTAAGCTTGGGTGATCGGGAAACCCCTCCAGTGCTTTGAGTTGACTGTGGGCAAGAAGTCAGGATCATAGACGGCGGTTGTTTCGAAGGAGAGGCGTGCTCTTGATAGTGTTCCCCAATAACTGTCTCCACAGCTTCTGTGCACGCCATGGCCGCTTCTTTGCCCAAAAGAGCTGTGGCAACACCCAAACCATACCCAGCAACCTGAGCAACCTCCCATAGAATAGTCGGTCGCACGTGGTGTTGTAGTTGCATCTTGTTCATCACCCCAAGGTGCTTTTTCTCTTGGTCCCACATTTCCTACTACCGTTAAGTCGGTCAACAGATTGATGTGAAACACGGACGCACCTGGATCAGTGGACCGTACCTCGGATCCCTCTGGAATACCGCGAGCTGTCCTTTGTAAATGTAGTTGGCTGCCACCTCACCCGCTTGGTCCACTCTCAACGCGCTCTGGAGTCCTTCACGCTGCGTTTGTGTCAGGTTCTCAGGTGTTTGGGTGACGGATGGGTCTGCAGACATGGAGGGATCAAAGTACGCTGCTGAAGGCTGTGGTCGCGAATGGGAAAGCATGGACGTATATCTGACCCGAGTGAGGGGTCGTAGGGGGTTTCTGGTCGCAGCTCGGGCGAGCATGGTCATCGGCGTTGGTCGTGACCCTGTTGGTCAAACGGAACGGGACTCGATCAGGGTAAACATTCGCATCAGTCGATCTCATCGTCTAACAACGCTTCCGGCATCTGCGTGGACTTCCTCAGTGGCTCCCTTGGTTCAGTCTGGTCCTTCGCCTCCTGCTCCTTCTCTCTCCTTCGTTGTTCCGCCAACTCCTGCGCCTTCTTCTCCTTCACCGCAAAACCCTTGGTACCAATCCTGGTGCAAGTCGCCTCCAGGGTCCTCAGGTTTACCAGCACCAGCGCCCCCGTTTTCGAAAACTCCGGTACCAGGACGATCCTGCACCTCCTTCTTCCTTCGAGTTCATCCTCCTCCTCTACCAGCTCTGTTGAGAACTCAGGTTGGTTCCCAATCACATAAAAGTCTGGTGTCAGTGGAAGAATGAAGGGCTCCAGATCGAAGTAGGGGTGACACCACAAGGTATCGGGGGCTGTTGGCGCCATATGTCTCCACCTCAAACTGTTCTCGGCCAGCTGCATCCGCGTAGTCGGTGGGGATACCACATACTTGTACATATCGTCCAGCGGTTGCCCCGAGTTCACCAGGAACGTCCGGCTAAACGACGGGGGTGGTAAAGGTGCCTTTCGCCTTGTCCTATCCTCGTCACCTTCAGTCTCCGTGTCCACCTCGGTCTCGGTTTCGCTCGCTGGCTCCTCACCAGTGGCAAAACGTAGGTACACGGGGTTCGTCTCGCATACGAACGTATCGTATTCGTGCACTTTGCCAAACATTCCACGTGGGACCCGTTGTTGCGGGAGGATTGCCCCGGATGGGTCGGTAGGTCCTGGAACAAGGTGAATTGGCATCGTCCGAGCGATATCGAGCATGAGGGCTCCAAACTGTAGTGTAGGCGCGGTCGAGAAATTGATGACTTCCTGGTTCTTCCACTATAAACGATGCTTTAGGTCACCCAACAGGGACGATACCGGTGGCTGAAAACGACTCACCGATTTTGTGTTATCCACTTCTTCACCTTCCGGCGGAAGGAGTACTACGGGCGCGAGAGAATTGCCTGCGATAACTAGGCGCGATATCCGTGAAGAAGTCTTGACGTCCAACTCGCCAACGAGGAATTCGGCCAACATGGCCATGTTCACGTCGTTGCAGTTTTCGTCATCGAGCAAAAGCCCAGATATAAATGCCACCAGCTCATGAGGTTCGTCACCATCTATGACGTAGGTCAATACTGGTCTTCGTATGGGGGAGGGGGCGACGCACCATCTACCTTCATCTTGTCTTCCCCTTCACTTGGCGGGGCTACGTCGGGGTCCGACTCTTGTGGTGGCATTCCAGCATAACACAGGTCTGCGACTTCGAAGCCCCCGTCATTTGTTTCCATCCCCAACGCACCCACGATGACACCCGTCACAAGGTTCGCCTTCTTCAAGCGGTCACCAATCAGTTGTATCCGTCCGGACTCGTCCTCGATCATAACGGCATCCCCGGGTGAATGAAACTTTTTCAACGGTGGTGGAGGTGGGATGGCTAGCTATCGGGGATGGGATCAGATGCAGATCGTGGGTTGAGATTAAAGGTACTCACATCGCTCGCAATGTCATCCATGACATTAGGTTTCAGCGGCATCTCCATGTAGATCGTCCCGACGATGTAACACAATTCCCCTTTGTTGACTTCCAACACCCGTTCGATGTGAGGCGGGTTGCCTGTCCAGCCCCCCAGTCAATCGCGCGATCTCGATGGTTGTGGGTGGAAAGGACAAACCTGCGACATCCCCCCACTTGGCTTTGGCTCTCGTCTCGACGAATGACCGTAATAACTGGAGTCTCATGTAGTAGATGTTGGAATACTGGTGCTTGTATGTCTTCTTCGCATCATCGATCTCGTAGGACGGAATATCCTCCTGCAGCTCTGCCGCATAGGTTGGGGGCCGTTCGTATGTCGGATGTGCCCTGTATTCGGATCGTTACGTCGAAAAACGCGAAAGGTAGACGCATACACTTGCCTATCCATCGTGGTGGCAGGGAGCAATCAAGACGCGTGACGTCACGCGTTAGCACTGGTCAACGGAATTCGACATCGACGATCATCGATCAACGATTCCACTGACGGGGTCTGCGCGGTAGTACCGACCAATGGATTCCGTCGATAAACATCTGGAAACACCGCTTTTGCACTCATCCCACATCTCTCACCGCCTAGGCGTCGACGCGTATCTAAAGCTCGAGGTATTTGGTGTCGACTTCTTAGCAAATTTGTGTGCTGATCCCTCCAGAACCTCCAACCCTCCCAATCGTTCAAGTATCGGGGGATCTCTCTCTTCATCCAACGGTGTAAAGCGAAGCACGGAGACGACCTTCATGTGATAGCAGCATCTGGTGGGAATGCAGGAATCGCTGTTGCCTGTGTTGCCAATCGGCTTGGTATCAAGTGCACTGTCTTCATTCCCAATGGTGCAAGCCCAGACACTGTGAATTTCCTCAAGCGAGAGGGATCGGAAGTCATCGTAGGGGGCGACTACTATCTCCAAGCTTTAAGGATGGCTGAAGAGGCCGTTGCTGTTAATCTCCATGCGTAAGTGTACCGGTAGCAACCGGAGCCCATTGCAATCGATCTTGCCCAGCGTCTTGGTCCCAGCTTATGACCACCCAACACTGTGGGAAGGACATGGAGCTATGATTGCTAAAATCTCACAGCAGCTAGGACGAAAGCCAGGCATGGTAATCTGCAGTGTCGGCGGAGGCGGCTTGTTAGGTGGGGTGATGGCTGGTTGTGAGGCCATGGGATGGGAAGATGGTAAGCATAGATTATCGTCAAAGTCCCCGGTCGACATGAACTGATGTCAGCTGAGTCCCCATCGTTACTGTCGAGACCTCTGGGGCTAATTGCTTCTACTCCTCAATGGCACTGAACAACGACTGGGCGGGTTCATTTGGGGTCCCAGATGGGGCAGACGCTGTGATGGAGGATGGTGTAAAAATAGCTCATCTCAAAAAACTCACTTCCAAAGCGACGTCACTAGCAGCAACGTCCCTATCACCAGGCGTTGTCAAAATGGCGTTAGCCAGGGCGAGTGTCAGGTGTTTGAGCGTCCCAGATGAGATGGCGATGAGGACGGCATGCTCTTTCGCGGGTAATGTTATCATCACACATGACCTTCAGCCGCCTGACTAAAAACTGATGTCTGGACCGTTCGAGAACAGGGGAACATAAGATGCTAGCAGAGTTGGCGTGTGCTGCCACACTAGCACCAGCCTATGAATCAGGGTTGATGGAACCTTTGTTGGGAGCGAGTGATGAACCAAAGACTATCGTGTTCATTGTGTGCGGGGGGTTCAAAATTAGCTTGAAGGAGATGGAAGAGTACCGGATGGTAGTACAGCGGGAGCTGGAAGTGGGGAAGGACGATTGGGAGTGCGGGTGCAATGGAGAGAGGTGGTATGTCCCAAAGGCCTCATCCAGTGGAAGATGAGGGCGGGGAGGTGTTTGTTTCAATCCATAGAGCTTGTGGCGGCCTGTTGCTGTTCGCGCTCCAGTTTGCGCTGCAACTTGTTGGCCTTGATCCGGTCTAGCTCTTCTTTCAGCTTGGAATGATCAGCCGGCAAGACCTATAGATTTTGCAGGGTTGAGCGGGTCAAAAGCGTCCGGGGATGTGGTATTCAGAACGCACCCGGACGGTCTTTTCCTCTGGTGGAAACACCTTATTCCTGTACTGCGGGTCGGGATCAGGTTGCGGTTTCCTGGATAACAACGGATGCGCTGACCGGAATGACGTGATTCTGGTACCACTCCGAGTCCCCGTACTTCAGAAGCATGAGGACGGGGAAGAAGACATAGACCCCGAACTTGAAGACCTCGAGGTTAGGTCCAGCCATTGCAGTTGCGGACCACGTGATGCCCCCTCCCCTTACTTTCGACGACTGACATCACAGGACGACATCATCGACCCAGAGGGGGCCATAAATATAGCCGGTTGATTCAGAATGCCCCGCTCTGCTCTTCCCCCTCACCATGCCTCTCTCTAAACACGTCCACGCAGAAAAGCTTATCCAAGATTCGAAGGATAAGCACACTGGCCACACCGTCCATTCTCTCACAGGAAACAATCCATCAAACCTGTCCCACGCGTACGGTGGGAGATACGGGACCTGTTCCATCCCGAAGTACAAGATCCCATCTACTGTATGCTTCTCACGCCTTGTTCGGCGACCGTCGACTCACCGCAGAACGCAGGGGACAGATGAGGAGGCTACATACAGGACGATCCACGACGAATTATCTCTAGATGGCACGCCCCTCCTCAAGTAAAGCGTCCGCCCACTCTTTCCCCTCTTTTCTGATCCAGGCCTCTAGCCTCGCTTCGTTTGTCCAGACGTACATGCCCGATAAGGCTGAGAAACTGGTCCAAGAGAACATGTACAAAAACCTCATCGACCAGGACGAATATCCCATGACGCGTAGGTTCTTCCAAAGCGCGCCACTCCCTCAATACTAACTATTTCTCTCCCCCAGAGGTTATTCACACTCGTTGTGTTTCGATGCTCGCGGACTTGTGGCACGCCCCCTCCACTCACGGAGCGATTGGCACAGCCACGACCGGCTCCTCCGAGGCTATCCAGCTCGGAGGTCTCGCTATGAAACGCATATGGCAGGAGAAACGCAAAGAAAAGGGTCTTTCGATCCACGAGCCTGGTCCTAACATCGTTATGGGTGCGAACGCCCAGGTTGCTCTTGAGAAATTCGCCCGGTACTTCGACGTCGAGTGTCGCCTAGTACCTGTCAGCAAGGAGAGCCACTATCGACTCGACCCCAAGAAGGCCATGCAATATGTCAACGAGAACACGATCGGCATATTCGTCATTCTCGGGAGTACCTACACTGGCCACTATGAACCCGTCAAAGAGATGGCCGAACTTTTGGACGAGTACGAGAAACGGACGGGGATATCTGTTCCGTAAGTTCTCCGTAACCTTCGACCTTTGCGCAACTCTCACCGCTCTATCCAGGATTCACGTCGACGCAGCTTCTGGTGGTTTCGTCGCCCCATTTGCAACGCCCAAGTTAGAGTGGGACTTCAAGATTGACAGAGTTGTGTCCATCAACACATCCGGGCGTAAGCCTTCCTTTGAACGGACCCGCTGGGTGCTCAATGTCATGCTGCAGATAAGTTCGGCCTTTCTCAGGTTGGCGTCGGTTGGGTCGTCTGGCGTTCGAAACATTTCCTCCCGAAGGATCTCATCTTTGAGCTCCATTATCTCGGTTCTGTCGAGTATTCGTTCTCTCTCAACTTCAGTCGTCCCGCCGCTCCGATACTCGCCCAGTATTTCATGCTCGTCCACCTTGGGTTTGCTGGGTACCGGGCGGTCGCCCTCCAAGATCTGAAGAACGCTCGTACGTTGAGCCGAGCCCTCGAGAATAGTGGATACTACGAAGTCTTGAGCGATATCCACCGACTAATCTCATCTTCCATCGTGGGTGACATCAAGTCAAAGATGAACCAGGAAGATGTTGAGGTTTGCATCCCTACCCAGGAAGATTTACACGGGGCTGATCATTTCGAAGAACTACATGCCAGGCCTTCCCGTGATCTCCTTCAGATTCTCGGAGGCCTACCGCACTAAGCATCCAGACGTTCAGCAGAAGTGGATCCAGACGCTCTTGCGTTCTAAGGGTTGGATTGTACCCAACTACGAACTTGCCCCTGACTTGAGCGAGATCGAGATCCTCAGGGTCGTCGTCAGGGAAACTGTCAGTGAAGTGCTCATCGAGAGGCTCGTCGCGGATATTGTGAGTCTGCCACTGGTTACTGCTTCCAGCCTACTCACCACCCGGTTTGTAGATTGACATTACCGAGTCTCTTGCCAAGTCCGACAGCCCGACTCACGCTCTCAACGTTCTCGCCCAGGGTCATGGCAAGCGTCACGAGCTTCGCCGTGGGTCACTTGACGTGGGTACTGGGGGCAAGAGTTCTGGTACTTACGCCAAACCGTGTTAAAAAGGAAGCGAGGGAGGTGAAGATCGATGAGCAAAATGTATTACTATCGCCTTGTAACATCGCGTCGATTCTGTACACAATACAATGGGTGGGTATGTCGGATGCGGAAGGACCTGAGATGGCGCGGGTATTGGGCAGCCAGGGATTGGCAACTGTAGGGGTGTTCCCGCTACAGAGGTGATATATGCAGTGTTGGAGTACAGGAATTTGGAGTGATGACAGACGGCGGCGGTGGGATTCTAACTGAAGGACGGCGGGAATATAGGATCCGGAACGAGATAGAAGAGACAGGAAACAAATAGGCAGAAACTCTACGTTATGCGAATGCGAACGTAAAATACACACCCTCGACAAGGATTAGAAAGACCGGAGCTGTAACAAGAACTACACAAGAATTGACCCTGAATCGCAAAGGGCGAGGGGGATTGGGGATAGATTATGGTGAATGCAAATGCAAATGTGGAGGGATTGAGCAACGAGTCCAATGTGAGTGATAGGATGTGGGTGATGCGAGCGTGGAGCAATGAAAGGGTAAACATGCAACTCTCCATGTCCAGATGTTAGAATCTAAGGAAAGCACAAAGTGGGGTCACCGTTTCCGCTTCGCGGAAACTGGGACTTTACGCGCCCGCAAGGGGATGGTAAAAAGGTCGTCTTCCACTTGTATCGGTGGTGGCGGAGGACCAGAAGGGGATTGTTCAGGCAAAGGTGATGAACCTTCACTCGTGTTGCCCGTGCTAGTGGGGGGATCTCGGAGGGTGGTGATTGGTGGGAGATCGTTGTTAGCGGTGTCATGGATGAGTTCGTCTTCTTCTTCTTCTTCCTCCTCTGCACAGTCAAGCCCCAGCCCCTGCAGCGGATTGGCAACGGTGTCTGTGTCATGACCAGAGGCGTAACCGGGCTCCTCCGAGTTTAACAGATTAACTGGAGGTTCCGTCCCCTGTTCCAGTTCGTCGAGTTCTTCCGTATTGTCCGTCCTGCGTTTCTTCTTTGCTTTGGAACTGCATTTCGATACGGATTAAGGTCAGGACATGAGGTAAGTGAAAATGGCGGTGGCGTACGGTTTGGGATTAGATTCCCAGGAAGGGTCGTGGGAGCGCATGTGGAGGTTGAGCGTTGACCGGCGGGTGAAGGTCTTGTCACAGCCTGCGTCGTCACATTTGTATGGGCGCTTCCCTGTATGAGTTCGCCTATGGCGAGCGAGACTGCTAGAGTCGCCAAACCACTTCCCACACCCAGGGTATTCACAACAGTGTGGCCGCTCTCCCGTGTGGACTCGGATGTGCACGTGGAGGGCTGAACGCTAGAGGAAGAACGAACTTGAGCACGGGCCTTCCAGTGGGCGAGGGGATCCCCTACCTGAATGAAGGTCTTATTGCAACCATGGTGGGTGCACGCAAAGGGCCGTTCACCAGTGTGTATGCGGGTGTGCCGCGTCAAATCGCTTCGTCGTGTGAAGGTCTTGTTACATAAATCGCAAGTATGTGAGCTCGTGGATGGTTTGTCCGAAGTCGGTGCTTTGTTCGCTGGCTCCTCCGCCTGTGCTTCTTCGGTGGTCGGTGATACGTCTTCTGAGGCCGACGGAAGGGGCAAGTCGAAGAACGGGAGCGATGAGTCTTCTGCAGCCGTGAAATCGGTGGGGAAGGGGGAAGTATGTTCCGCTTGTCGGTCGAGATCTGACAGCTGATTTAGGATGTCGTCGAAGTCGTGGAACTGTTCTGGACCAAGAACAGGGCTGCTCGACACCTGAGTTGTTGGTGGAGTGGCATGTCTCCTGGTTTCTCCCTGATACTCGTCGTCTCCATCCCCGTCGTCGTCTCCATCTTCTCTGTATATGTACCTCGTAGCTTTTGGCAAGTCCGTCGTGGTTCCGGCCTCAGCCATCAGACTATGGAAAGTGGGAGCGACTCGTGTCGTTTCGCGTGCATTCTCGATGCCAATTGGGTCTGTCGCAATCGTTGACCGAAAGTCACGCGTCTGAGCAGCGTGTGCTGCCTGCAATACGGCGGCGAAGTTCAGATCGGATCCGAAGCCGGGATCTACATGGTTGGGAGTGGAATGAGTTTCATCAGAGTGACCAAGCTTGGCCGCGGATATTTCGTGGTGTGACAGGTCGACTGCGCTCTCCAGCAGGTTCGATATTTCGCGTTGGAGCATCTGGACTGTGTAGGTCTCGTCTGGCGAAGAAGGGAGGTCATCAGGGCTTGGGAATTGGTTGGTCGAGGAAGAGAGCCCGAGCACATCGTTCCGGAAGACTTCCGAAAGATCTAACTCCGGGGCATCATGGTCGCTCATGACGGAAGAGAGAAGAGCCTGAGGCCTTGAGGGGACGACCGCGGGCCAACTTGAGGTTGATAGAGGTCAAGTGGAATAACAAGGAGACTACAAATGTAAATGTATACTGATTACGAATGAAAGACTAATCCCACTACAAACATATCTAATCGGGTCACAGTAACACTCAGATGTGACAGCCCCAAGCCAGTCAAGTAGTGCATCACGTTCGCCCGGCTCGTCTTAGTTTCTCCCATCACCAATCTCTCTTCCCTTTCGCTCCCCCCAAACACACGCCATGGCCACCGAAAGGGCTGAAAGGTGGGACAAAATAGATCTCAAACCGAAGCGATGGTGGGGCTACACAATCTTGCTCTTTATCCTCGGAACCCTCTTGCCGCCATTGGGTGCTTACCGTTCCGACGACTCATCCGACCCTTTACTGACATGTCTCGCAGCCGTTGCAGCAAGGTTTGGAATTGGAAGGGATTTCTGGATCAACCTCGTCTTGACACTGTGCGGTTACATCCCAGGTAGGTTTATCTTTGTTTGTCGCATTGAACTCGCAGTTTCTGAGACCGAGGCAAGGTCACGGCCACAATTTCTATATACAGGTGCTATTTGAATCCCTTGGAAAGGTCCCTTATTCTGACTGGAAGGCCTCCCATACTAGAACATCAGGAACAACAAGAGCGACCGCAGGACGCCGAAGTGGGCACAGAAACACGGGCTTGTCGACATGACCGCGCTCGAACGTCGTCGGAAGCGTGCTCAATGGGCCAACCGATACAACGACAGAGCCCCTCGGTCTACATGGGAAGGTGCTGAGTACGCGGAAGGTCAAGAACCTGGGAATTCAAGTGTAGATCTCTCCAACGATCACACCAATAACGATGCGCAGGCCGGATCAAACAGAGATCTTTGGCGGCCAGAGGACGAACAGTACTACGGCAAAAACGAGAACAAGAAACCCCAGGGTCGATGGCATTACCCCGCCAACTTCGACGACGTCACTCTGGATGTGGATCCCCCAAGGAAGAAGAAGTCAAAGAAGGATCGGTGGGCAAGGACGGAGGATGCTTACGTCATGGAAGCGGAAGCCTCCGAACGGCGAAAGCGGAAGAAGTCGAAGAAGAATAAATCAACCGTTGGCGAGTCGGACACCCGCTCGAGAGCTAGCGGGTCGACCACAGACTTCCCTGAGGACGCAGAGGGTGGGCTGTACGGAGACCGGACCAATCCCAACCAATCCAAATCGGCTGCCCCAGACAGGACAAAGGGTGACGACGTTTTCAATCACCAGTTCTAAACACATCCCTCGCGACCTCTGATTCCCCCTCGTCCGCGCATCTCGTCCACGCTGCTCCTCGCTTAACCTTACACCATCATGCATCATGTGTTACCCCTATTTATTCCTGGCTTCCTGTTTCATTATCATTTGCTCAGAAACCCCGCCTACAGTATAGCGCGCGTTTACCTTTCGATCAGATTGTGATATTCCCTTCAACAACAGCTTCTCGCCGGTAAACACACTTCGAACCAGACGCTTATACAGTGAAGCCACCCTGGTTGTACGTTCGGTCTTCCCCCTTCCCCCCCTCCTTTATACCTCACTCGTTTAATGCCAACACTCCTGCGGATCCTGCTTTCACCCTTGCTTGCCGCCTGGGTCGCACAGGCTGCCCGCTTGGTCAACTTTCAGGTCACTCAACCACCCATTATTCCCGAGAACGCCAAGCAGTGCACGATAAAACTCGTAGAGTGTGTTTGAGCCCTGAGATGAATGCCCACGCTGACCCTGTAACATAGGCGGAACTTTGCCTCATCGTATGGCAGGTGAGCGTTCATCTGTCTAGGGCGCACAGCCACAGCGTTGACCCGTTTGATGTCCAGGCCCGAAGTTGTCCAGTATACGTGAGTGAGCCTTGCGGGTCAGGAGTCGTGGGTCTAATATAGTCACCCAGTCCACCCATTGATTGTGGTCCCGCTGGATCTTGGGCTGCCGTCTCCCTGAACCTCACGGTGCTTGAGATTTCCGCGGGTTGTTTCGCATACTTCTGACGAAGACGTCCTAGGTGACGTCGAACGGAACCCAATACGATCGACTCGCAACTCTCACATTGCACGAAACCGAAAGTATGTTCGTAGCGATCCTAGGGCAGCTACAGAGCCTAATAACACCCAAGTCTGGCGTACCTCCACTCCTGAACCCACCCGAGGAGATGGAATCGCTTGGACCTATATCAAAGACGTCAGTCGCTACTCCAGGCTCTTCGCAACACCCGGTGCCTTCATCCTCCAGCTCGACAACGTAGTACAGCCAGGGTTGGATGGCGAATATTACTGTAGGTGACGGGAGTTGATCCTTGCTAAGTTTCACCCACCTGCAACCCCTCCAGCTCTCGTGTATGCAACTTTCTACGCGTCCACGGACAAATACCCTCCCGCCCCAACAGGTGACCTCATCATACCCATTGGGTCGTTAATGAACAACTCTGGGGCACAAGTGTTCGTTCCTCCCTCACTTACCGTAAGTCCACTCCTTCGTCGTCGCCCTTACCCCATGCTGAAGACCCCCCGAAACAGGTCCCAGTAACCATCCCCCAGAACGCAGTTGAAATCTATGCCGAGATCTATGCATCTGGAAACTCGCAGGAGGAATTCTGGGTATGGTATCTGACCTATCAGGAAGGGAGCTCACACAAACTCCCCGATCAGTACTTCAATGTCCCCGACAAATACCTGGGAGCCTTACCCAACGGCACCACGTATGGCAAGGGTGGCTTCAGGGAGACCCGGCTTCTCGTGGACGGGCAACTCGCCGGTGTTGCCTTCCCGTATCCTACAATATATACCGGTGGATTCATTCCGGCCGCTTGGAGGTAAGTCGTCTTTTACCCGTTGGGGTCATTCCTAACTGACCCGCTGGGACACAGGCCAATTCCATCATATGGGGTACGCCTGTTCCTAACCATCCCCTCCACAAAGATCCCGACACCCTTTATAGGCACTTGATTTACCATCGTATTACGTTGACCTCACGCCCTTCGTTCCGCTCCTCGTAGATGGGAAACCCCACAACGTCACAGTGGACGTCGTCTCCATCGAACCTGACCACACAGTAAATTCCAACTGGATCGTTTCTGCGAACCTGCAAGTTGTCACCGGATCTTCTTCGAAACCCACCACTGGAAAAATCACATCATACAGCGCAGAACCGTTCGCGCAATCCACCGACACCCTATCCACCGTCGAGGGTGACGTAGAGATTACCATCAAGGCATCCAGGAAGCTCAGAATTGAGTCCGAGGTCATCAGCGATGGTTCAAAGAAGCGAGTTGTTTGGTCGCAGGACCTCGCTTTCTCAAATACCCAACGGTACCTGAACAACACTCTCGTACAGGTACCATGGCTTCTCTTCCCAATGCCGAACTCGTGGCTGATCCTTCACCGAACAACAGAAAGCCGTCCAGACCTCATCCGGCACTAGCATCTCAACCCACAACGGGGTCACGATGAACATCGACCGATTTTCCTACCCGTTGAGTGTGAATTTCACTGCGTTTGATCCCGGATTCAATTCTTGTGAGTCCCCCAAGTCAAGCCGAAACCACCCTGACGGTGTCCCCTTCATAGGGGAGACGACATTTGACCACTCTTATGAGCGTCTTTTCGCTCCCAGCCCATTCGTGCTGAACTCCAACATCCGGGCCCATCAGACCGCCGGTGGATACCTGACTCGCTCCCCAAATGGCAACACAGGTAACGGCACCAACGAGAACCAGTTCATCTACAGTGACGCCAGGGGCAACACCTACTGGAGAACGGTCAACGCGGCGTACAATAACATTACGTACGACAGAGAGGGCGGAAATCTGGCTCACGGCCATACCCATCTCTGGGATGTCCCGAACGCTGATGCTAAGAGTGTAGCGGGATACGGGGATGGTTTTAGACTCCCTGGGGGCCGATACGGAGACTAGGTCGCCAGAGTTGGGCCTCGCTTTGAGTGTGGATGTGGTAGGATTGCGGTTACCATATGTGTATACAGATCCAAGCAACTTCCCAATTACCGGACGGTTTAGAATAACCCAATCACTCTACCGGACTCGGGGTCAAGCCCAACCTCCCAGAATCCGGGACGAGTGCCGAGCCCTGGCATGGTCTGCATGTCGCCTAGGAGCGGGTATAAGAATCCAGCCCCCGCAGAAAGCCGGACTGCACGGATTGGCACGGTGAAACCTATTGGAAGGTCATCGGAAATCAGGTCAGCAGGCGGATCTGCGAGCCCTCTTAAACTTCCGGGAAAAGGTTTAACACTGACCGGTTGGTACCCCCTTGAGTGAGGCATCGTGTGAGAATGAATATTGGGTCTTGGCCATGCAGACTAAACGCGACGGGATAAAGGTACTCAATGGGGCTGGAAACGGGGGCCCAGAAGGAACCCGCGACTCACTCGGGAGGCCACTAAATCCTTGGCGGGTGTATGTGTCAATCTGCGTGCGAGCAAGGTCGCTGAGGTCGATTCCATCGGCGCCGTAGATTTCTTTGCAAATTGTGGTGATTTTCTCCTCAATGGGGAGAGCTAGATCATAAAGGAACTTGAAGTCCGAGGGGGTTTCACAGCACGCAATAACCGCAGCAGCGAGCTCGCGGGCTCCGGCTCCACCTTCTGCCCAGTGATTGCTGACAATCGCGGCGTCGGCACCGCCAGCGGTGGCCACTTCCTTCACAAGGGCAAGTTCGGCGGGGGTGTCCGTGCTTGGAGGGGAGGATAAATAACAGTGGCGGTGCGTCAAGGAAAAACATACGAGAACTTGTTGATCCCGACGAGGACCTTTAATCCGAATTTCTTCGAGTTTTCGATGTGCTTAACCAAGTTCTTGCATCCCTCCCTGAGAATCCCCAAGTTCTCCTGAGTGTATGTCTCATGTAGGGGTTTTCCGGGGGTGACCTCTGGTCCTCCACCGTGCATCTTCAGTGCACGGGTAGTGGCGACGATCACCACGGCATCTGGGGTAAGGCCACTGACTCTGCATTTGATGTTGCAGAACTTCTCCATACCCATGTCAGCCCCGAAGCCTCCCTCTGTGAGTACATACCCCCCACGGGAAGGGTCCTCGCCCTCCTCGGTCCCCGCGAGCTTCAGGGCCACGCGATCGGCAAGGATGGAGGAGTTCCCATGGGCGATGTTGGCAAAAGGGCCAGCGTGAACGAAGACCGGTGTGCCCTGAAGTCAGGTCCGTTAGAAGGTCCGTCAGTGTGCAAGCCGAAGCCACTTGCCTCCAAAGTTTGCATTAAATTCGGCTTGATGGCATCCTTCATGAGCACGGCGAGAGCACCACTAACGCCGATGTCATCTGCAGTGATCGGGTCTCCTCGTTTACTGGTCGCGACAACCATCTTGCCCAGCCTGAGTTGCATGTCCTCCAGGCCCGTAGCAAGTGCCAACACGGCCATGACCTCGCTGGCGACGGAGATATCAAACCCAGTAACCCGGTCGTGACCCTGTTCGGTGGGGTTCTGTCCGACAGTGACCTTGCGTAAAAATCTGTCGTTCACATCGAGAACGCGGTTCCAGGTAATCGTAGCGGGGTCAACATCCAAGCGGGCGAATCGGTTTATCTCCTCCGGGGTAAGCTCTTTGGGGTCTGTCTTGTCAATTCCGAGTTTCTGGAGGCGCTTCAGCATGAGAGGGGCGAACTCTCGCTTGCCCTTCTTCGTGGGTACAAGACGGCTGTACAACGCCTGTGAATGGAGTGAGCCGACCGCCAGAAGTCACAATCCCGCCAAACCAACCTTATCAGACTGGGTAGCCTCGTGGAACATACGAGCGTCCAGAGCAGCGGCTGGCGGTAAAGGAATCAGAAGAGGACTTTTAATCAGTGTGGAAGAGACAGACCCAACAAGTTGTTCGCGGCCGTGACAGCGTGTATATCTCCGGTCAGGTGCAAATTGAACTATGAGCATGTCAGTCCACTTATTCGATTGGAGTGATAGGGTGATCACCTCATCCATCGGGATTACTTGACTGTAACCACCACCAGCTGCTCCACCCTTTATACCGAACGTAGGCCCTTGACTGGGTTGCCTCACACACGCGAAAGTGGGTCGCCCAAAATGGGCGCCAAGGGCCTGAGAAAGACCGATAGTCATGGTGGATTTACCCTCACCGAGAGGGGTAGGCGTGATACTGCACCATACGTCAGCAACACGAAAAGTACCGGAGTCGAGAAGTGCGAACCCAGAAATAACGATATATTTGCCGTCCTTGCGGTGGTTCAAACGATCCAAGACGCTGAGCTCAACCTTGGCCTTGTACTTTCCGTAATTCTCTACCTCAGTTGGGAGTAAGCCGATCTCACTTGCCAACGTGGTGATATTTTTTGGGGTCTGGGCCATGGCAATCTCTATGTCGGAAGGGACCTTCTCCTTTATATCCAAAGGGAGGCGGGTGACCTTGACCGCACGGGCTTGCTCCCATAGGCGCTCAGCGGACTTGAGGGTGTTGTGCATAAGCATGGCGACAGTCATTGGCCCAACACCACCTGGGACAGGGGTGATGTGGGAAGCGACTTGCGAAGCGGAGGTGAACTCCATGTCCCCAACCAAACGCTGTCCCGACTTCTTTGTCGGATCTAGAGGGGAGTCAGTTATTATTGGGGTTGGCAATAACCCAACGCACCCGGAATGTAGTTTGTGCCGACGTCGATGACGACAACGCCAGGTTTGAGCCAGGAGCCCTGGACGAACTCGGGCTTCCCGATGGCTGCGACGAGGATGTCGGCTTCTTTAACCTGGGGTATTGTGAGTGACAGAGTGAGCCGAACCGATGGTGAACGCACAATCTCCGGGAGGTTCTTGGTTTTACTGTGGCACTGGGTCACAGTAGCGTCCTTATTCCTGAGCATGACCGCGACGGGACTACCAACGATGTCGCTCCTGCCCAGAACGACAGCACGCAGACCTTCGATTGAGACCCCGGTGGACTCGAGTAAACGTATGACACCAGTTGGCGTGCACGGGGCAAACAAGGGCTCGGAAGCGCGTGAGGAGAGGTGTCCAATGTTGTATGCGTGGAATCTTGGCGGACAAGTCAATCAGGTGGGGAGGCCGAACGTAGGTCAAAGTAGAAAACTGACCCATCGACGTCCTTCTCGGGATTAACGGCTTCAGTGACGGTTCGTTCACCATCCGGACCAACGTGGGGACCGAGGGGGAGCTGGACGAGGATACCGCTGACAGACGCGTCGTCGTTGAGTTTCTTGATCACCGAGACAACCTCTTCCACAGTCGCACTCTCCGGAAAGGGTATGTGATTGAGGGTAATCCCGACCTCCTCGGCAGCCTTTGCTTTCATACGAACGTAGACGGTCGAATCGGGACGGGATCCAGCTTGGATGATAGCTAGCTGGGGCTGGAATCTGGGGTGTTTCGATTTGCGCGATCTTATCTGCTCCGCAACATCGTCACGGATAGACCTTAGCAGAGGTGAGAGAAGAACAGGAAGGTTTAAGGTGAAGATTACTTTGCAATGCGCGTTCCATCGATAATTTGTGCGGTTGCAGACATTGAACGAGCGAGAGGAAGAGAGCGTCGAGGGACGTGGAGCCCAATTCTGCGGGCCGGCAGCATCGCCTGATCGGACTTGGGTATGGGCGCAGTTGGCGGAGAGATGGACTGAGGCCGGGCGAGGTTGCGTCTGTCGTCGTCGAGGACAAGGAGGAAATCACAGTAAAGACCGAGTCATGTCGGACAGGTAAACCTGACAAGGGGATAAAGAGGATAGGCGAGCAACGCTAGCGTTTGTTAAACCCGTTTTCCGCCTGCCGACGTCACGTGCAATCGTGTCCCCCTGCGCCTCCCTCCCGTGTCCTTCCTCTCACTCCCTCTTCAAAACGCTGTCTGGCGGTCGACCCTCAGCCATGAACCCAACAAGAAACTTGATTCGTTCGTGCTCCGGTTCGCTGACCGTTCAGCACTTGGCTAGACGAACTGTCGCCAATTCCCCACGTACGCAGTTTCTCGTCGGCTCCCGGAGGTTCTACTCCGAAGACACAAAACCTTCGGAGCAGAAGAGTGAGGGGGAGAACAAAGATGCCGGTCCCTCCAAGGACAGGTCTGAGTTTTCCAAACAACTCGCGGCCAAAGAGGAGGAAGTTGCTGACCTCAAGGTCTGTCTTTTTCTTCACGATCGGTGGCATTCAATAACTGACGTTGGCCCCAGAGTCGGCTACGGTACCTCCAGGCCGACTTCATCAACCTTCAGCGTAACTCTGCGAGAGAAAAGGAGCAGACGAAGGACTACGCGATCACGAAGTTTGCCTCAGACTTACTCGAGACCGCGGATGTGCTGTCACTCGCTCTCAAATCCGTCCCCCCTTCAGCGCTTGAACCGCATCCATCCCCAGCATCGACGCCAACACCGGGAGGAAAATCTGCCCAGGCGCACCTGACGGAGTTGCATACGGGTGTGGAGATGACGCACCGGTTGCTCTTGCAGACGCTGTTCAAGTACCACGTAAAACCACATGACCCGACGGGAGAAAAATTCGACCCCAACAAGCACGAGGCAATGTTCCAAGCTCCGATACCTGGCAAAGAGCCTGGGACGGTGTTCGACTGTCAGAAGATTGGGTACATGATCAAGGACCGGATACTGAGGGCTGCCAAGGTCGGGGTTGTGCAGGATCGGTGACGGATGCTATGGTACGGATTGCGGGTGGTAATCGTTAGACACTATCATACAGTACACAATGCGCTCTCTAATAATCACGTCCACACTCTGACCTGTTCTTGCCTGTGCGCCCGTGCGGTGATCGTCGGATCATGTGCGGTGTTGAGGCTCGGTCAGTGCACAGCGAAGGTTATTTTGCCTATTTTCGGCCATTCTGCTGTTCAGTCGCTCACCCCACCTTCTCCCTCACTCTCCCTCACTCTCGTTCCACCTCCGTCCACCCCCCCACCCCCCCTCCACGTTCACGACCACCGCACACTGCACACTCGTCACTCATCATGGCCATCGAAGCCTTCCTGGGCACAACCGCTCAACGTGCTTACCTCGGAACAAGTACGTACAACCCAGGCCTTGTTGACAATCACAGACACTTACCACAGGAACAGTTGCTATCCGT